>Ga0228710_1006232_pt1 | contig 18198 bp, 13 predicted proteins | sample MedpolnodulmetaG_FD_177995 | JGI IMG/M metagenome (GOLD analysis project Ga0228710, IMG submission 177995) | Root nodule microbial communities from Medicago polymorpha collected in Santa Monica, California, United States - pink nodules | ecosystem: Host-associated > Plants > Roots > Nodule...
AGTCATTTTTCTTTAATATAAAAAACACAAACAAATACTCATTTGCCACTTGGCTTTTAATTTTAAAACCTTTTTCAAAACTAATAAAAAACACACAACCAATCAAACGTCAATTTCTACCCGAACTACGAGGTTTTGATCCCTCACGGGTATGTAGGCAAAGGACACTCATCCTTCCAAATCAATAAAAAATGTAGATAAGTAGGTCTCCTTTTTCCTTTACCACTTTAACCTTTTTTTTCAAAATAAACAAGTTGTAGCACAAAACGTTAAGTAAAACCAAGAGGTTCTCGTAGAGTACTACGGACATAAAGGGTTCTAACACCTTCCCTTTATGTAACTAACCCCCGAACCCTAAATCTTTTTCTAAGGGGTGTTTCGAACTTTTTTCCCCTTTTCTCTTAAAATTAAATGTTCAGTCGTGAAATAAAATAGTGAGTCAAACGCTAATAAAATAGCTTGACCTCCGAAAAATGACGCGACACTCCTGATAAATAATTGAGACTTAATTTGATTCATTTATGTCAAACTGTTTATGTTGATTATGATTGATGTAAAGCTTACCCCCAGTGGTTTTGACCACCTACCTGTTTGTATGAATGGGTAGACGGAGTGCATGAGTAGTTTGCTTTTGGTGAGTGCTTGGATAGCGGGAGCTAATCTCCGTTATCGTTTCTTGGAGTCTTAGATTAGGCTCTGATTAGGACGTCAGTCTTTATGTTTGTTGGATTTATTTATTATTGAGATTTGACCCATATGTCGATAGTTAGAGATTTTATATGACGATGTATATTGATCTTATGACCTGTAGACTTTGGAGATGTATGATTTATATCCGCTGCGACTGTTGAGAATTTATATATGCATGCTAAAATTTGTTTTTGTTGATGACGTAGCGTCTATTTCTTGAATATATGTTTTATTCGTGTGTTTTATCGCTTTAATAGAAATAGGGTGTTACACTTTTTGCTGCTCAACCTAATGAAAATAACTGAAAAACATGCTAAGAATAGCGTAAGATGACATGTCATCATCTGTCCAAGCTCAAAATCAGGCTCTGAATTACTAGTGTGATGAAGTAGTTAAGAGTATGGTAGCCGTGGAAGTTAAGAGTGTTGGAACAAAGGGTGTTTCGCAAAATCACCTCTTAAGTTTTGATGATAACAAGGTATTAAAAATTATCAATTGAATATGCTAAACATTTGTTCAAGTGTACAGGATCCTAATCAAAGTACTATTCATAGAGGTTTTGATTGAACAAGTCAAAGAGCAAAGGAATTTATATTGAAGCTTAAAGCGTCTGAAGAAATGCGTCTGAAGAAAGCGCTCATGAAGACACGTCATCAGAAGCAAGGTCATCAAAAGCAAGATCATCAGAAGCAAGATTATCAGAAGCATCTCATCAGAAGCCACTTCACCAGAAGCTTAACAAAGTTGACAAAGTACAGTGTACGAAGTGTACAACCACTAACTCTGCACATGCCTCTGCAACCACCATTTTTGCTACTTGTCTCTACATCAAGACAAGAATAACAATAATATTTCTGCAGACATTGTTCCGTCTCAAGAGGAATGGATTTGAAATTGGTTCTTCATAGGACAATTATCAAATCAGGCAAAAGATCAATGGTGAAGAATCAAAGCTTCAAACAAGACAAGTTGATGTACCGACTAGTTCTCAACGTCTCTCAAATCCTCTATAAATAAGGATGAAGACTTGAAGAACAAAATGAGACAACAAGAACATAAGACCAATACTCTCTGAGCTAAAACGCTGCAAGTTATACACATCAACAACTTAGAGAATTCTTACAAAAGTTCATATCTTAGAATTCTTAAGTGTCTAGAAAAACAAAGTCTGTTCTGTTTGTATTGTTTTGTGAATACCTCTGATTGTATATCAAGTATTCAAAACCTTTTTCAATTCTTTGTAATTGTTAAGAGAAGTCTCTTTCTTGTGTGATTGAGCAAAGAAGTCTCTTTCTTTTGTGATTGAGCATAGAAGTCTCTTGGAGTTGTCCTTGAGCATTGAGAAGTCTCTTACTGTGTGTTTGAGCAACTTGTAATATGATATTATATTTTAGTGGAACTCTCCTTGGAAGTGCAAGGGGGACAAGACTACTTCCGGTTTGTGGAAGGAACCTGTATAATTGCTTGTGTTCTTTCTTTCTTTGTTATCTTACTTTTATCCGCTGCACTAAGACTCTGAACTCAAGTCAGACTCTGAACTATTTCAGACTCTGAATCTGGGAACAGTTTTTCAGAACGTAAGAAAGAAAAGTTTTTGAAAACACAATTCAACCCCCCCTTCTTGTGGTTTTTCTCACCTTCAAAGAGAACAATGAAACAAGTTTTAGACTCTCCACACTATGTTGACTACTCAAATAAGATTCCTGCTATAGTCAAATCAGGTCTTGATACTTCATGGATCACTTAGATGCTTATCAAGCCTGAAAGAGTTGTAATGAAGAGTCTGAACATGGAAGACCCTGGAGAAATGAAGTTGGTTGAGAAACTTCAGGAGGATCTGGTTGAACAGAAAATGGTGTCAGAAGACTTCTGAAGACAGTTGTCAGAACTTAATGAAGAACAAAAGCAACAAAGAGTTATTCACAAAGCTCAAATTAAGAAGATAGAAGATATTGAGATGAGATTGCAGAAACAACATGAGGAGACCATGACTGAGAAATCAGAGATTAAGAACGACATTGTTATACTTCTTGATATGACAAAGAAACAACAACAACGCTAGTTGCACACCCTATTTATTGTTGTTTTCTTTACTTCTGATATTTTAGATATGCTTTTGCTTCTGATATTTTGTCTCTGATACAATGATTTTCTTTCAGATGCTTAACATTTTGGTTATATATTGCTTATAATTTTCCAGCTTATATGTTTTTGCTATGATATTGTTAGAAATATTCATATTTTTAATCCATCTTCTCTTACTCTTTTCTTTATTTTTTTGTCTTTTTGTTGATGACAAAAGGGAGAGTAACACATATTAAAATTTAGGCTCTGAGTCCATTAAATTAAAATTAAAATTAATTTAGGAGAACCTTCTTCTCATCTCTTAGTCTTTGGATTTCATGTGAATTATTTATGAGTGACATTTTTATGCTAAAAATGAATTTAATTACCTTATATAGAACTCAGGGGGAGCTTACAAACCGCACCTTAAGGACTATCAGACTCAAGAGGATTTTACAAACTTCAGACCTTAAAGTCAACTTGTTAATTAGATTAACAAAAATTGACTATTAATACTAGTGTTTGTGATCATCAAAAAGGGGGAGATTGTTGGAACAAAATGTGTTTAACATTGCCACCTTAATTTTGAAGATAACAAAGTATTAAAAGTTCATTTGGATATGCTAATATTTTTTGAAATGTGCAGGACCATAGACTAAAATTTATAAGTCTTTAAACAAAGTATTGGTTCTAGAAGAACAAATGAGAGCAAAGGAATTTACAAAGGCAGCTTATGTTGCAAGTCTGAGTCTGAAGTCAATCAGAGTCTGAAGACCATCATAAGCTGACTGCGAGAGTCTAAAGTCACCCAGAGTCTGAAGTTCATCAGACTTTGAAGTCAAGAACCTGGAGTTAGTTATATTTATTGAAGACAAAAGATTGCAGAAGGAATAGAAGCCTGGAGCAATGACTATTTCAGAGGAATTAGAAGGCACTGGATGCTTATGCACTGAAAGAGCACAAAGAAAGGACAATAATGCAATTGTACAACCACTACTCCACTCATGTCTGCACATAGTACTGCTATAGCTGTGTTTTTGTGGTTAATTCTCCATACAAGGAATGTATTTCAAACTATTCCCTCCTAGGACATTAACAAAATCAAGCAACAGATCATTGATGATGATCAAGCTTCAGTAACGACTCTTTTGATGTTCTGACACTTCTACAACGTATCTTTCATATCTCTATATAAAGGAATGAAGACTTGAATATTTGTAGAGACTCAATAACAATTAAACTATGCCAAAACTCTACTGAAATTGTTGTGCACCAAATACTTAGAGTTTCTTAACACCACTGATTGTATATCAAGTGTTCAAACCAAACTTATTTCTGTGTAATTTGTTTGTTTAAAAGTCTCTTGCTTTTGTGCTTGATCATAGGAAATATCTTGTTTGTGTGCTTGAGTATTTGAAGTCTCTTGCTTGTGTGCTTGAGCATTTGTAATAGAAGACTGGAGCAACATATATTTCAGAGGAATTAGAAGGCATTGAATGCTTGTCCACGTAGAATGGGCAGTGGAAGGATAATAGTACAATTGTACAACCACTACTCCATTACTCCAACATTTCATGCGCATAATACAAGCTACATATGTGTCTCTACCGGTTAATTCTCTATACAAGGAATTGTTTTCAAATTATTCCCTCCACGACATTAACATTATCAAGCAACAAATTAATGTTGATTGATCAAGCTTCTATAACGACTATTTGATGTGCTGACACTTCTACACCGTCTCTTTCATACCTCTATATAAAGGAATAAAGACTTGAAGTATATGAGAGACTCTACAACATAAAAATTGTGCCAAAACTCTGCTGAAATTGTTGTGCATCAAACACTTAGAATTTCTTAACAACTTTCATATCTTAAAAATTCTAGAGTCTTAAGAGTCTGATTTGTTTTGTATTGTGAACACCACTGATTGTATATCAAGTTTTCAAACCAAACTTATTTCTTTGTAATTTGTTTGTTTAGAAGTCTCTTGCTTCTGTGCTTGAGCATATGAAATCTCTTACTTGTGTGCTTGAATATTTGCAGTCTCTTGCTTGTGGGCTTGAACATTTGTAATCATAACTTAATTTTAGTGAACTCTCCTTGGAAGTGCAAGGAGGACATGACTACTTCTGGATTGTGGAAGGGGCCTGTATAATTGCTTTGTGTCTTTCTCTTCTCTCTATCTCTCTTTTTACTTTATTCGATGCATTAGACTCTGAGCATTGTTCCAAATTCTGATCTCTATCAGATTATGGATTGGGAACTTAATTTAAAAAGAAGAAAAAGTTAACACAATTCAAATCCCCCCCTCTCCCTCTTGTATTTTTCTCACCTTCAAAATTGTTGTCCTTTCTTGTATGTCTGAGAGGACTAGGGGTATTTTCGTCTGTTCACACCAAATATTGCTCAGTCAGCATGCCACTCAACACTGACAAGTCAGTTAATCAATGATGTGTCAATAATTAACGGGTTTGAGTGACTAATTTTTCAATAATTAAATTTTGCAGTGGCTATTTGAAATAATTAGTAAGTTCACGGAACAAACTTCAAATGAACCATATTTGCAAGGACTAAAGGTATAATTAAGCGTAGATTTTACGATGTACAAAAAAAAAAAGTCTAGTTTTTATTAATTGGAAAAAACCTTTGACCGATATTACATTTTTTTGGTACCAAAATTATTAACTTCTATAATTTATTTTTACTATTTATATTATACCATAAAAAATTAAAATAATAAAATTCGGTAAACTTTTTCTTTCTTTAAAAAAAAAAATCTTTTGACCGACATTACATTTTTTTGGTACCAAAATTATAAACTTTTATAAGAAAAAATATTTACTATTTATATTATACTATAAGAAATAAAATAATAAAATTCGGTAAACTTTTTCTTCCATTAAAAAAATATCCTTTGACCGATATAATAAAATATGGTAAACTTTTTCTTTCTTTAAAAAAATTCTTTGACCAATATTACATTTTTTGGTACCGAAATAATTAACTTTTATAAAAAAATATATACTATTTATATTATACCATAAAAAATTAAAATAATAAAATTTGGTAAACTTTTTCTTTCTTAAAAAAAAAAAATCAGTAATTTTTAATAACAACTTCCATTTACTTTAATCCAACACAACATTTCTACGATATTTCTCTTGTTCTTCTCTCGTAGAAATAATATGTAAAATCTACTATATTTCTCATATTTTTCTCTCTTTTCACTCTTTTTCTCACATGTCTTTTTTCACTCTCTTCCTCAAAACCAAACACACCCTTAAGGAAGGTGACCAAGACCTACCTTCAACACCCAAGAGAACAACAACTCCAACCACTAAATCAACTCCATCATAAAACGGCCCCTGAAACAAAATCCATAAACCCCCTTCCATCGCAAATCATCCCTCTAAATCCAACACCAATTCAATATATTCCTACCACCACTTACAACAACATGAAATCCGATTTTTCTTCACGAAGAAAAAAATCCCGTCGAATTCGAGTTGGAAATAAAACTCGTGTTCCTAGCAAATTTTGTCACCAGGTTGATTTCTACTTTCTTGAGGTTAAATTGACAAACTAAATATTGCAGATCTTTTATTTTTTAATTTAAAAGTTCAATTTGATGGTAACATGAATATTGTTTATTTTTCCACCTGGAAGTGCCGACAAAAAATAAAGGTTTTTGCTGCTACATGTATAAACCTAAGAAAAAGGAAGTTTTGTTTCTTGAGGTTTTGCCAAAAATGCCTCTTAGACAGGTTTGACTCACTTTTCATTTTAAATTATTCTTAGCACAAAGGTACAAGAACTTATTGTATGTATGTTTTTTTTTTGTATGCTAACGATTATCTTGTGTTGAATTTAGATATGGGGAAAATGCAGAAGAGGTAAACCTTTTGAATAATTGGATGTGCCCGAAGTGTAAAGGCATTTGCAACTGTAGTGTGTGCATGTAAGTTGTAGTTTAAAACATGTTTTATGATTTTGGTGTTGGAGTTTTCATTTTGTAACATTTTGCGTTTAGATCTTAACGAAGATTGACCATGTAGGAAACTAAAGCATCAGCCGCCTACAGGGGCACTTGTTCGTATAGCCAAGGCATCTGGTTTTACATGTGTCTCAGAAATGCTTAGCAAGATGGAAGCTGAAAAATTGGAACTTTCTATGGTCAATAATACTAATGTTGGGCCTATAAAGGAAGATGCTTTGGGAAAGGTGGTTTTCTCTCCCTATTTTTATGTAGTTGTCACAATAAGTTTTCTTTATTTGATGGTGAATAAGGCTCTTTTTTATCTATGCAATTTCAATTAATGATAAAAAAAAATGTAAAAGTGTGTTGATTATCATTGTATTTTAAAGATTTGAATTTCATATTTGTTATTATGTTGCAGGAGGTTTTAGTAGAAGACAATGATTGCACGACTCATTGGGCTGGAAATGTTTTATTTTTTGATCCTAGTCCTTTATCTTCAAATCATAAAATAAATTGGGATGGCACCATTGTTATTGGTGATAATGATAATGGTAGACTGAATTCCCATATGGAGATAGAACAACTTCAAATACTTGATAATAATGCTATAAGGCCAGAGAGAAAAATAATTGAGGAAGAAATTTCTTTTCCCTCTGGACCATACACTGAAAATGTATTGAACATTGAATTTCAACAAGAAGATGCTGCGAGGGAAATGCAGTTTGTAGATTTTAACACATTGATTGGGAAGGTATGCATTTTCGATGACATCCTTAATACTTGTTGGATATATGGTAGTTATGTGTTTATAATTTTGAACTTTCTATTAAGTCTTGTTTGATTTATTTCAACATAATGATGCATCTAGTATAAGCAGACTAAGGCTTTGGAGTTACCTAAAGAAGAGGATGTGGAAGAACTTTGTGTGGAAGATGAAGATGAACACAGAGAGAACTCATGTGGTGCATGCGGTGAACAATATGGCCCTGATGAATTCTGGATTTTCTGTGACATTTGTGAAAGGTGGTTGCATGGGAAATGTGTGAATATCACCCCTGTTAGGGCAAAGCATATCAAGATATACAAGTGTCCATCATGCAATAACAAGAGAGCTCGCCCTTGAGGACATAACGATCAAGGTTTTGATCATTTAGTGATCATGTTGTTGTTATATTTTTCTTTCTCAATGTGTAAGTTTCTGTTTGGCATATTGTAGATGTTTATCTACTAGTTGTTGTTGGTTTTGTTGTTGTCAGCTACAATTCAATTGAGTACTTGTTGCGTTTGTTCAATCATTAGCTTATTATTATTTATGAATTGCTAACTTTGAAAGTGAAATATTTCCGTCAAAGTTAGACAAGACAATACAATTATGATCACAATACAGTTAATGTGGAGAATGATTTAAAAGAGTTAAGTTTTGGATACGGAAGACTTAAGGTTTGGTTAGATATTATAGTTGGCTATACTAAGATCTAACGATGCCTTATTTTTTACACTTAGTAGTTTATTTTTCTAAACAAGAATATGACTTATGAAGGAAATTGTATAATTGGCAATAATTGTTGATATGATAATAAATAATGGTTATGTAATGTATGAATCATAAAAGTTAAGTTGATGAATTGAATGTTTGATGAAGCTTGAGTCATAATGCAGTTAATTCTTTTGTTGTTAAAACTTGAAGCTTTACATTAATGGTTTATAATGTCTAATTTATAAAGTTATATATCTCTTTGATTAATAGGTAGTAACACTTGTTGGGTTTTGCTTGTTTTACTTCAAGTTTTACTCTTCTCTACTGCATATTTGGATAGAATTTTTTGTTCAATTGTATGTATAAGTTTCCCAACTTTAAAATTTTGTAGGACTTGGTTTTTGTAACTTAGTTTATGGACCAGTTTCTGTTTGTTGATTATATGTAGTTGTGCTACACCCCTTACATATATATGATGCTTTACGTGAAGATTGATTGTCAAAGTTGTTAGTAAAGGGTAGGTAATAATTTAACATGATACCATACTAATATCATGATATCATAATAAATGTAGTATTATCATGAGTACATGATGTCCATAGTTATATGATGCATATCTTACAAGTTGACTATAATAATATTTTTATTTGTAAATGACTAAATGTTGATAATGATAGGTGTGTATTAATCTTGTGCCTCTCATGCTACCTATCACTAATAAATTATTCGAATGAGTGAATAAATGCATGTTATTTGGCGTTAAGAGAAAGATTAATTATTGGTTGACACTCTTTTTTAGTGTACCACTCATGTACACCCTCATGTGACATGGACGTCTTGGATATTTCACCTCAAAACCACAACCTCTCTTTTATCCACTACTTCTCTCTCATATCCTTAAAGATGGTACAAAGGTGGATGCCACCTAAGGATCAATGATTTGAAATATAATATGCTATCACATGATGACGTTTGAACTTGAAGTTGTGATTTTTCGCACATGATGATTTACCTATAACTTAAGCATATAGATTCATACGGATTGGGAAATTTCCATTCCCATTGGGAACATATCAAATATGACATTACAAAATATTACTCTTTTCTGTTTATAAAGTATATAAAAGTTGTCATGTTACAAGTAGAAAATAATCAAGTAAACAGTGATGTTACTATGTTGTACAACTTACACCTAGGAAGAGAAAATCATAGTTTAATATTAATAGTTGAGTTTCATGCAACTAGGAAATGTCACGGTAAAGTGGGATATGATCAGAAAGCTAATACAATTCTCCGAGCATATAGAAAAGTCTTACGTGTCAGTAACAATGTAGGCAAGGAGTGGGACGCTACTTGCAAAGATTTACTATAACATATTACATCGGAAGTACAAATCACATTGGATAACCCACATCCAAGTGATTTCGTAGACGACGACAAGAAGTGGGCTCACATTAGTTAGTTAGTTAAAGTTATCAAATGCTTGTTATGGATTAAGGTTCTGATGAATTACCAAGCCAATTGTTTTATACAAGGCAGTTTCATAGTAATTTAAAACTAATGCTTTGGATATTATACTTTGCTAAATGTAATGTAGCATATATTTTTATCCGGAATCTAAGAACTCATTGAGATCGTAGTATCTCATCCCACTCTGTTGTTTAATTTTTCAGGTATAAGCCGTTTTGAAGTTTATCAGAGTCGGAGCACAAGAGTATAGAGTCTAGGGTTCTCGGATGTATTTAAATGTATTTTATTTGATGTAAAACCATGTCATTTATTTTAGGGTTGATAGTGTTTTACCCCATGTAATATAGACCATTTGTTTTCCACCTTGTAAAATTTTTTTCTTCTGATTTTCGTCCTTGTAATTATTTTTTTTTTTGGTTTTGGACCTTTATGGCAAATTTCGCCCCCTGTAATTTGAGAAAATTTCAGTTTATACCTCTGTAATTTGAGCAATATTTTTGGTTTACCCCCGGTAATTTGAGCATATTTCGGTTTAATTCTTTGTCATATCATCGATTTTGTACAGACAGATGGCCTAGGGGGTATTTTGAAACAATTTTTTTTTTACAAGGACTGAATCCCAAATATTTTTTTCCAAGGGGCAAACCCGGAATGACCTATATTACAAGGGAGTAAATCACTATTAACTCTTTATTTTAATCAAGTGTCTTATTTCAATTGTAAGAGTTCATACTTTCAATTATTTCCATTATGAAAGACTTTTATTGACTACACTTTCAGATTAAAATTTCTGGTCATTACATTAATTGACTTGGAATAATATGTCAAGTCAAACAAACAAACAAACAGGAAAATACCATTAGACCCCCGTGTTCAATAAAAGTCTTTCATAACGGAAATAATTGAAAGTCAATTAATGTAATGACCAGAAATTTTAAGAGCTTCAGTTTGTTTGAGAGCTTCTCAAACAAACAGAAAAAGACCATTAGACCCCTGTGTTCATTAGACCCCTGTGTTCATCTTCTCAAAATCTTGCTTCCTTCACTTCTCTGCCACACCATTTCTTCATAAATCTTGAAACATTTCTCCCGTAAGCACTTAAAAAAGCCCTTAGCCATGAATGCCACCAGCAATAACAACATTTTCTGATTTCATCAAGAGAATCTAACATTATTCCTCCACTGTGCAACAACACTAGAAAGGAACATACTTATTCATACATAAATTGTATTAACAAACGAAACTAACAATAAAATGTGTTGTTCTTACTGTTACAATTTACAAAGTACCCAACATCCAGAAAAGTGATTAAATAGAAAAATAATGAGCCAACAATGAGGGGCTATTTTTTTTTCCTTTTTATTTTTTAAATAATAAATGAGGGGCACATCCATAACCTCCACAAGATGTACCCAAATACACGCAAAATATGAGTTGCAACCTTAAAATAGAACAAAAGATAGAAACTCACTTCAGCCACATACACATAGAAGATCAAAAGATACACATGTACCATGCACTCAAACTACAGTTCCGATCCAGAAACAACAGTAGCCACCGGAACCAAAACATAACACTCGAACCGCAAAAGAATCCCTACCAAAAGTCCAGACCTAAAGGAAAATAATAAATGCAGAACCACAACAGTAGCAGAGGTGAATTTATCAGTCCAGCGATTCCTTCGTAAACCCCCTTCCATCCCTGAGGGAAGTCTTGTTACTTGAGGTTTTGCCGAAAATGCCTCTCAAACACACACATACAGTATAATCTACACACCGTCGAAGAAGTTTTCAGAGATTTAATTGGTCGTTGTGCTGGTCTCATCAAGGCTCTCACCACTGATGTTGAAGAGTTCCATAACCAATCGGATCCAGAGAAGGAGAAACTGTGGCTATACAGTTTCCCTTGTGAGCAGTGGGAAGTCAATTTACCTTCTAAGAAAGTTCCCCCAGAGCTTCCCGAGCCTATGATGGGATTTAACTTTGTAAGGGATCGCATGCAAGAAAAAGATTGGCTATCCTTAGTTGTTGTTCATACTTCATAGTGATTCATGGTTAATTGCCATGGCATACTACTTTGGGGCAAGATGTGGGTTTGACAAATCTGACAGGAAGCGCCTTTTCAATATGAAAAATGATATGCCGTCAATATTTGAAGTTGTTACTGGTGAAGAAAAGAAACAAGTAAAGGAGAAGCCTTCAACTTCAAGCCATAATGGCAGCAAATCCAAGTCCAACTCGAAAGTGCAACGGACTATAAAATCTCAGGTTAAGTAGACTAAGGCTTTGAAGTTACCTAAAGACGAGGAGATTGATATGGACCAGGGATGTGAGCCATACTGTGTGCAGAAAAGGCCCAAGAGAGACATCATCAAGCCTAAGAAGTTCATGGACTTTATTTCCATTTAATGTTTTATGTCATTTATTTAAGTGTCTTAGTTATTCTAGATGTATGATGACTCATTTGTATTATAGAAGCTTGATGACTAATATGTCTGTTAGGAGTTGGTAGAAAGGATGAGATCAATCCAATAGCATAAGGAATATTATTAGGATTATATATGTACTCTGTATGATCCTTGAGATTTTTATCAAAGAAGCAAGTCCCATTTCTCTCTCTCAATTTCTTAGGAGGACTTTTGTCCTATAAGAGAAATTCATCACACACGCCCATCAGAGATGGAAGAACTTTTTGAGGAAGATGAAGATGAAGACGGAGAAAACTCATATGGTGCATGCGGTGAGCAATATGGCCCTGATGAATTCTGGATTTTCTGCGACATTTGTGAGAGGTGGTTCCATGCGAAATGTGTGAATATCACCCCTGCTAGGGCTAAGCATATCGATATATACAAGTGTCCATCATGCAATAACAACAAGAGAGCTCGCCCTTGATGACATAACGAGCAAGGTTTCGATCATTTAGTGATTATGTTGTTATATTTTTCTTTCTAGATGTGTAAGTTTCTGTTTGGCACATTGTAGATGTTTATTTACTTGTTGTTTTTGGTTTTGTTGTTGTCAGCTGCAATTCAATTGAGAACTTATTGTGTTTGTTTACTTATTTTATTATAAAGATATCATGACATGAAATTGGGACTACTTACCATTTTATTAATATCAAAGATATCTTGAATCTAATGATCAGTCCTTAGATATGATTTTGAATTGTTCATCCGGTGATTTGATTATTCCTTATTTTTATTCCATATAAATCGAATTAACTATTGTAGATATAATGGCGTTATTATAGCTTAAACAATTTGTTGTACACCTTTTTTTTTTTACGAAAAGTTTTATTTACACCTAATTGGGTTTTATCTATTCAAGAATTGTAAATGCTTTCTCAAGTTTTCCATCTTGAGTATGTTTCTTCACTGTATAACAACGCCACTACGCGTCTACGCCAGCTGCGAAATAGATTGGCATCGCTGACCGAAACCTTGAACAACATCCTTTTGTCCACAAATATATTGAGTTCTGGTCGGTACACAATATCACTTGTGTAAGTAATTTTATAAATAAGGAGTGAATCTAATTTGTATAACAAGATTTACAACGAAACTGAATTGCTTGATCCATTGAATAGGGTAAATCTTGCACATTTCTAACAAAAATTTGGAAAACAACACTATCAACAATGTGAAAGTTGTTGACCCCGAATTGCCTATCAGGATATGAACCTTAACCCCGCAGATTTGAATGCATAATCGTGATCACCGCGGGAAGAAAAAAAAAAGCACATCATAGATTAAAACCCATTTCAATGACTTGCCTAGGAATAGCATTCTTTGGTTTTTTGTTCATTTCTCACGGTACATGCTACCAGCAATAACTTTTAATGCACATTTTGTGAAAGCTTGATAATACCAGCCTAAATCAGTCTCTAGCTCACAGGTCTGCGCCAATAGAGTTCCAACACATTTTTGTAATTTTTTTTTATCATCAACTGGTAAAAATTTAAGACATATATACATTACAATGACAACAAGTAAATCTCAAAAAATTTACATGTTATAAATATTGTGACCAGAAGACCTATACTCAGTTGCTTCGATCAAACCTTCAATAGTCATCCTCTGTGTCTATAGAGAATCATCATAGAGGGAGGGTATAGCAGGCGCATTCATTTGGCTAACAAATGGAGTTAGTTTAAGGCAGTTGAGAATACACGTAGTGCAAGTAAAAAAAGGGTTAAGTGATTTAATTTTGTTGGTAACACTTACAAAAGTAAATATATAGATAATGTATATCCGTCCAAAAATAAAATAAAAAATACACATAATTTAAATTCAGCACCTTCAGGTGATTAATTTCTTTTTGTGTGGTGAATCTTCTGAATCAACATCACCAACTCCTTTGCACATGATTAATCAAGGAAATTACACTCGATAAAAATATAAAAATTATCATTGATGATTTCACAAACCATGTAGGATAGGGTAAGTATAAAGAAGTCAGCATAATGTATGTTCGTCCAAAAATAAAATAAGAAATACACGTAATTTAAATTCAGCACCTTCAAGTGATTAATTTCTTTTTGTGTGGTGAATCTTCTGAATCAACATCACCAACTTCTTTGGACATGATTAATCAAGGAAATTACACCCGATGAAAAGATAAAAATTATCGTTGATGATTTCACAAACCATGTAGGATATGGTAAATATACAGAAGTCGCCATCAACAATATTTGTCGCGCGCCAGATCTCTAACAGATGCATTGACTATGCATCTAGTTGTTGCACGACTCATCGTTACAGGCATAGAGATCTCAAAGAGAGCTGCTAGCTCTTGGTTACATCGGAGTTGTGGGATTGACAAAGTAGGGTTGTTGAAGGTACGTAAGTATTTGCTCAAAATGGGAAAGGAGCAGCAGCGGCTAATGAAAGTGAAAAGAGGGTTTGATTGTGTAACCCTACGTGAGAAAGAATGAATGTGTGAGTTGAGGGTTTGGATTGTATATATAATAACAATATAGGGTTTGAGTTGTGAATGAATATGTGACACGTGATGATACTGAACGAGTCAACCGCCCGGAAGAATGAGGATTTGATCAATACTTCAGTTGAGTAAATTATGGAAAACAAATCTCCAGCAAATCACGTGCAGAATGAAAATAAAATTCATCCACAAAAACAAAATCTTTATTTAGTCAAATTCTTTATTTATTTTTTGAGTATTTACCGATCAAGTTCTTTCATATATATATTTTTTTTTGAAACAATCAAGTACTTTCATTTTATTCCCATAATTAATTTTTTTTACATTTAGGTCATTCAATTTTTCGATGATTTTAAATCCTTAATTATATTTTATAATTGGAAAAAAGCAATGAATGGTGCATTGTTGAAAAGTAAAAGAGTCATTGATTTTGAGACAAATAATTTTTACAAATGGATTTGCTTATTATGAGACGAAGGAAGAAATGTACGTCTTTGCAATAAAGTTTGTTATTTCTTTTATCAATTGGCTGTGGGTCTTCATCTTAAGTGCTAAAAATGGAAACAATTCATTCTTGAATGTTCTTGAGGATTTAATAACTGAATATGATCTTGTTCTAAAATAATTTTGCATGAATTTGCTTAATGAATGAATTAGTGGATATTATAATTTGGATTTTTCTAAATGCATAGCTTTGTGAATTTTATCTGTGATAAAGCTCTGAGCACAATGTAATTACTTCAAGCTCAAAAAGAAACTTGCATTGTGAACAAGAATTCTCTTGCTAGATTATTTTTTTCTTATCTTTAATCATTTTGTTTTTGTTTGTTTTTTCACTCCTAAAAGTATGTTGTATGTTTGTGTGGGTGTGTCTAGTTGAAAAGAGTACAAAGTGATACAAAAACATGAAGAATAAATTATAATAACTCAAGCTCACGCCATCTCTCTGTCTAAACTTTATCTTCTGCCTTCTCTCTAACAACACTACACAACCACCGTCCTCCCCTACCTCCCTAATCTAAATCTAGTTCTTGAACATGTAGATTTAGCTGGTAGTGAGTCGAGGAGGTATTGGGAGCGCATTCCCACCCTCGGCTTCACCTCAACCCCCGTGGTTCATGTAGATCCGATGGGTCTTTGATGGGCTTGTCCTCTCGCATTCGATGGTGGCTGAAGGTCCTCAACACATGGTTGTTCTTTTTAACATATGGTTCATTTCGCAAGTTCTTTTGCTCGCTGGTTGGTTCGTGTTGTGTTTGGGGGTTGCAACAGTATAACAATGTTGTTTTAGGGTCTGTCGCGTGTAGCTTTTCATGTTGTTTAATGTGTTTTGGCTAATAACGCGGTTTGCCCATTGATTAGCGTGGGTCCCGTGGTGCATTTCTTGTTTTATTCTGTGCAGTTTCAACATATCTTGTTTTTGGGTCGGAACTTCCGTCTGTGGGGGCTTCAATTCCTTGTGCTTTTGTGGCTGTGCTGCTTCGCGATGTAACTTATGTTGGTGGTAGAACAACGAGATTCACCCTCCACACCACCATTTCCACCTTGTCACGTAGTGTTAACCTCTCATCGAATCATTTTGCCGTCGACGTTTTCTCTTTTGTGTAGTCGTCATCAGGCCCAGCCTTGGGGGTGTGCGAGAATCTCAACCAAGTCGGGCCTCCAAAAGCTATGGCCTAAAAAAAATTATTAAGTCTAATAACCACACCCCACTTAAATAAAAAAAAAGTTACTTATTTTCTTTCTTCGGTACACTTTTGTGTTTTTTTTAGACTTAATAGTAGTTTTCGCGCCCTAACTTTCACGAAGTTGCGATTTTGGCCCCATGAGAAAAAAAACTACAAAACCGCCCCTAAGTTTTGCAATTGTAGCAGTTTCGGCCCCCAAAGCCAATTTTTGGTAAAAAAAAAAATAAAAATAAAAATAACACGTGGCACCTCACTTAGGGTGCCACGTTAGCGTAGACCGAGTCAAAATTGGCCTTGGGGGCCAAAACTGCCACAGTTGCAAAACTTAGGGGGCGGTTTTGTAGTTTTTTTTCCTTATGGACCAAAATCACAACTTTGGGAAAGTTAGGGGGTTAAAACTGTTATTAAGCCTTTTTTTTAGACTCTAATTCTCCTTTCTGGACATGAATTTGATGCTATCAAACAACCTCCAATTTGTATAATCACTTAATAAATCAATTTGAGAAGCTATTTCATTAAAAGAATTACAACAATCATTTTTTTTAACAACAATCATAACAATCATTTCTATTTCACTTAATCAGACGCTAGTTTCTTTTTGAACAATTTTATCAAGTTAAAAAGTTAATTTGGAGTGTCTATTCGATGTTTCCTTAGTGATAACAACAAAGAATATTTGTTCCACTGGTTTCAAAATTTTGTGGCTACTAATGGTATTCTTCACTAAACTTCTTGTGCTCATACACCTCAACAAAATGGGGTAGCCGAGCGCAAAAATCAACATCTCATTGAAACTATTATAACTCCTTTACTTCATGGCAATGTTCCGTTTCATTTTTGGCGGGATGATGTTCTAACGACATTCTATATTATAAACCACATGTCATCATCGGTATTAGGTAATTAAGTCCCATACTATAACCTTTTTCCTAATACCCATTTACACTCGCTTCCACCCCGTGTCACTAGGTCGATATGTTTTCTCCATGATGTTTCTCCTGGTCTGGACAAACTTTCAACCCGATAACTATAATATGTCTTTCCTAGTTATCATCGGTCTAAAAAAGGTTATCGTTGTTACTCTCCTACTCTTTGATTGTACCTCAATTCCATAAATGTTACATTGGTTTGAGTATGTTCTTTACTTTGGGTAGACTCACGCATATCTAGCTAATCTTCATGTTGATATGCCTAACCTGCTCGATATTGTCTCTCTTAAACCTACTGCGTATGTCCCACCTGAGCCCACTATTTTTGTTTCTCCCACTACCCCTCATTCAGCTGATGAGCAAAACTGCAAGTGTATGGTTTTACCGAAGTAGTAAAAAGAGAGTAATCGTTCCAACAGGGAGTTGTTTAATTTGATTTACTTTTAAGAGATGATTAGAGAGTTTGATTGTAAAGATTTGGGTTTTAAAGGTTTTAAAACAATAATAATAAAAAGCGCCTTGGGATTATTAGTTCATCATAATGACGAATCCTTCACAAACAAACCCTAAACCATGACTTTATATTTAACCTACTTTCTAAAGACAAGTTTCTCTTTAGCGTATCAAAGCCTCTCTCGAGGTGCAGTGAGTGTGTTCCTCTAACAATCAAGCCTATTCTCATGGTTGATTGTTATTAGAATCCTTGAAGGACGAAACTTTATATGTCTCAAGGTTTGCTAGACTATTCTCATGTTTCGCAGTCCTTGTCTAAATTCACTTGTTCCAATATCAAAGCTCCGCTCTCGCTTTATGAATTGATATTTGAGATGATGAATTAACAAATACTAACCCTCCGCTCTCGCTTTATGAGTTTGGCATTTGTTAATTCATTATAAAAACGGTGAATTAAATTAGAAAGTAGATTTATATAAAATTAGGGTTTATGGTTTGGTTT
>Ga0228710_1006233_pt1 | contig 18198 bp, 15 predicted proteins | sample MedpolnodulmetaG_FD_177995 | JGI IMG/M metagenome (GOLD analysis project Ga0228710, IMG submission 177995) | Root nodule microbial communities from Medicago polymorpha collected in Santa Monica, California, United States - pink nodules | ecosystem: Host-associated > Plants > Roots > Nodule...
AAAAAAAAAAAAAGGACAGCCCTGTGCATTAAAGCTCTGACAAAGTACCAATTATTCCACTTATTCCAACGCTAATATGAATATCACAGCACAAATTGAAATAAAATAAAACGCATAAGAAGACTATATAGTTACATACCCATTTTTGAAATGAAAGCCACACAAATTAGCAACTTGGTTTAGAGCGTTCTTCCATTTCTGCAACAAATCCATGTCACTACTGTCCCTTGCCTCATGTTCAACCATTGCTTCACCATAACTCCTTTTCAACTTTCTCACATCAGAAGGATCCACATCATAAAAAACCGGGCAAACACACCGACCTTTATCTTTGATAGAATGAAGGATCTTACAAAGTTCTTGCAAACAAAAAGATGAAGTTGCATAATTCTTGGAAAGAACAATGATGGCCATGTTGGAATCTTCTATAGCTTTGATGAGTGATGGTGTGATTTCTTCACCTTTTTGAAGATTCTGATCGTCGAAGAAGGTGTTGATTCCTCTGTCCTGTAAAGCTTTCCAAAGATTGCCGGTGAAACCATGGCGAGTATCTTCGCCTCGAAAGCTGAGGAAAACATCGTATTTGAATTGATAAGCCATGGAGTAATGACGCAGGGTGTGGGGAGTAATGTTCAGAGCTAAGGACTAAAGTGATCCTTTGTTCTTTGAAAAAAAGATCACTTTTAAATTCATTCAATAAATCTATAAAAAAAAATAAAAAATTCATCTTTCAATAACAATAACAACCTTCGGGGCCCGTTTGATGGTCATAATATGATATAGATAGGATATGATATAAAGTTGGATAGAGATAGGATATGATAAAGAAGGATATCATTATAATTAAATGAAAAAATTGCTCTCATAGTTAATTAAATATTGTAAAAATGACATGGTATTAATTATAATAGAAAATACATACTATTATTATTTTAAAAATGACAATATTTTAAAAATGGTAGAATATCAAGATAATAAATAAGGAATGATCTTCTAATTCCAACAAGATAATTTTTAACCCAGCCTATACTCAGGATAGAAATTACAAAGGAAAGAAGACAGAAAAATGGTTTATTTTATCCTATCCCTTTGGTGCATCAAACATGAGATTTAAGTAGGATATGATTAATGTATCATATCTTGTCTCCCTATCCTGACCATCGAATATACCATTAGGACACAAGTTAAGAATTCAAAATTAGAACCTTTTTACAAAAAACAATACAATTTTGACTTTTAAAAGTTGAATAAAGATGCATGCACAAATTTTAGGACAATTGTTTTTATTTTAAATTTCTTAGCATGTACCCTTGAGGTACATGTTAGCATTTTCTTAACAATAATACTTCATCCGGTCTTATTTACAAGAAACAATTTACTTTTTAGATACATTAAATAATTTATGTATTTGGTTTAGATTCTTGACTAGATACATAAATTATTCAATGTATCTAAAAATCAAATTTCTCTTGTAAATAGGACCGGAGGGATAATAATTAATTATCACAACTTTATGTGTATTTGAATGGGCATTAAATATTAATTAATAATAATAAATTATTATAGGAACTGCTATGTACTCCCTCCGTCCAGAAATATAAGCAAAAAAAACTCATTTTTTTTGTCCAAAAATATAAAGAAAAAAGATAAATTTTTATTCTATTTAATCTTGTTTTTAAAAAAAAAAATCATATTTTTCAATAAAAGATATTAATTGAATTCAACTTATATGATGTTTAAATTGAATTCAGAATCTTGTTCCAAACAATAAGATACAACTTGTTCTTAATAGTTGATTCTCCATCAGCAGTATGGGTGGTTGTAAGGTCATAGAAGGGATTTTCTGCAAGTTGGGAGTTACAGTGAACTCAGCAGGCCCGTCATGAAAGTGACGCACACAAATACAGGTTAAAGAGTGTAGGAGGTGTGCGGTGTGCGGTGTGTGTTTTCTAAACAATGAGATTGAAGCGCGTGAAAACAGTAACAATTTACGCGTCCGTGAATATTTGTACGCAAACCCCCATACTAAATATCATTTTCCATTAACTAGACTCTAACCCGTGCGATGCACGGATTTTGTAGAGTTTCATATATATATATATAAATATCATATTGATTATGCATTCAATATTATACTATAAAATGATTGCAAAAAACAAAAAAAAAAATGCAAAAATTAGACCAATTTAAGCTATTAAATTTATTTTCTTACCAAATAATACTACCAGGTTGTGTTCCCGAAGTTCTTCTTTCTCAACCTTTATCTTTGATTACATTCATATTAAAAGAACAACTAAAATAAACAAATTAAAAATAGTAAACATGTTTGAAAAGTCAAAGGGAGAAAGCAAAGTAATGTTATAATCAAGTAGTGATTTTTGCAAATAAAAAGTCAAAATAAATAACTTCAAGTAATATAATATATGAGAAATGAAGAGGCCAACAAAATTACACTAAAAAGTTAAGTTTCTAATGATAAAATTATCATCTGAATCAGTCAAATTATCAACAATTTTAAATATCGTAACACGTAGTAAGCATACACCAAAAAACTGATCTAACCGCAAGGCCTATTAAATTTATAAAAATAAAGATGAAAAGGAAAATAACAATAATAATAATAATAATAATGAAAAAGAATGACCGTCAATAAAGTAACCGTTAATATTGAAAAGAAATTGCTATCAGAAATGAAACTGCTATGCATTTGTGGCTTTAAAAAAAATACTTTAGTACGGTATAACAATTTTGGAAGCAACAATATTTCAATCAAAATGGAAGTGGCTTAGTGGTGAAAGATGTAAAGTGTAGCCATATGGTACCTGGTTTGAATCCTTGGAAAACCTTTTTTTTCAAAAAAAATATTTAGACTCAAAAAGGGCGGGATTAGGGTTAATCAGGGTTGCTTGCAACACTGTTTAGAAAAAATGTTTTGGTTTTATTTTTTTTAATAAAATGTTTTGCTTTTATTATAAGTTGTTTTATGGTACCAATGCATCATTAATTATTTTTTTATATCATACATTTAACTACTTATTACTCTTTTCTTTCCATTTTTTAATTTCTTTTTTCAATATTATTAATTAAGGATAATATTTCTTTAAAAAAAATTAATTAAGTAAAATCTTGTATAATTTATCTTTGCAGTACAAAATTAGATGTACTTTTTAATATGTGTGAAAAGGTCAAAACGTCTTGTATATTATGGAGGGAGTATATTGCAGTCAAAATGTAATATGCATAATGAAGTGTTCATATGTCTCTAATCAATATCAACATGGAATTACTTTTGATTCGCTTAAAAAATGGTAGCCTCAGTCTCAAATTATATGATATTTTTGGCATTTCTCACGTATTAAGAAGTGTAATTAATTTTGTATGGAAAAAGATATTACGTGTTGTTTTATAAAACTGTCCTTCAAAAATAATATTGAAAAGATAAATTAAAGAATTGAAAGAAGAGAGAGTAATAAATAGTTAAGGATATAATAAAAAAATCAACATTAATGTTTTGTAAAACAACTTACTCCGTCCGGTCCTTATTATAAGAAGAAAAACAAAAAAAACATCAAAATCAATGCAACCATTAATTAGTGTAACTTTTTTAATATTTTTACAATTATACCCTCATAAAAAGTTGGGAAGCATTAAATACACTCATTAATATTGAAAAATAACATTATAGTACCACATTTTTTTTAAATTTTTTATTATATAGAGAATTGGAGGGAGTATTACTTTTCATTTCTCTAATTATTAAAATAGTTTTTTTCCTTTTCAAAACGACATATAATTATACTAGTTTAATGCTTAGCCTAACCCTTTTCCTTTTGATTGAAATGTTTAAATATTTATAGACACATGTGCTCGTGTATCTTTAATAGTGGAGTATTTTTCTATTGTGGAGTGTCTTTTATTTTGTCCTATCTTTTAGGTGTTCATGTATGTTTTCTGATTGAGATATTAAGTGCTTGATATTGATTTATCCCTTTATGGACACATAACATAACATTTTTTTTTATCTTTAAAAAAAACATAACCTTTTTTATCTATGGCATGTATAAATTTGCACATGTTTTTTTACAAGAAATCTGCGCATGTTAAAGAAGTTTAAAATGCTAACTTTATATTGAAACTGATATATTTTTATTTAATATATAACTTTTTAATAAATAATTGTTTGTTTTTCAATAAAAATTTGCCACTTTTCGTTTATTTAACATGTGTAATATTGCACATGTTAGAAAAACTCATCTATTTATTCCATAAAAAATAAAAAAAGCCTTTTTGAAACCCCTGCCAATAAAGTTATGTATCTTTTCTGAATGAGATATTAACTTGTTGTTCGTAATGCTTAGTCTTGGTGTAATATTTGTTGCTGGTTGAAGTTGAAGTAAATGTTACTAGGGGGTTTAAATAGTGACCCTTTAAAAATTTCTCTGTTTTCTTTAAAAGTTAGATTCTCAAGTCTTTACTTGCAGTGAGAAGATTAGTAACACAATAAACAAATATGCAATACTAAAGTAAATGACGAGGAAAGTAAAGAGTAGAGTTTAAGAGAGATCACACAGAGAAGTTATCCTAGTTCACCCAATATGAGTTAGTCCAGTCCCCACAGCTTTTGTGAGATTATCCACTAGTTCTTGGGAGTTTCTTCCTCCTCTTTGCAATGTGCAAAACAATATGTATTCTCTAAGCCTCACAAAGCTTACACTAACACTCGAGCCCTTGAAGAGCTTGAGTCTATACAACTATGTATTCTCTTAGCTTCACCAGGCTTACACCACTGATATTATTAGCTTCAGCAAGCTTACACTATCACTCGAGATTTTACAGGCTTGAGGATATACAATCAATATGAGATTTGATGTTTGAATCTAATTACAACTTTCAAGCTACTAAGAGAATGAGAGATTGTAGTTTGTAATACTCTTAAAAAGATGATCCGAAAATATGATTGAGTACTGTAAGAGTATTTTTGATATTGAGATTGATTGATGAATTTATCGCTTGTATGTAGGCTTGTGATTGTTTGTCAAATTCATGCTTTCTTTGTTGAGAGAAAGCTTTTATTTATAGTCAGCCTTCATCCTTCAATATCTTGCAGCTGTTCATTCTTGTGTAGACACCATTGATGTTGATAAGAATTGCAAAACTACCATTGTCCCATCTTTTTGTACGCTGAGCTTGAGCTTGTCAACCTCGACCTCAACTTTTACACTAAGAGCTTGAGCTTGTCTTTGTACAGGAGCGTGTATGAACAGTAAAAAGTCTTTTCTCTTTACCACTTTCTTCTTACTTGTTCTCCAAGATGCATTGTTGTAATTGTCCTTGCATTTCTTTGTCTCCAAGACATCATTAATTAATTATATTAACATACTTGATCACCAAGTCATGTTGCTTTATGCTTTCTTGCTTGCTCATCAAGATACACATTAGGGCTTTGTCATCATCCTTATCTTTAGTAAATGATTAGCACATGATTGAAAGAGAAATTTCCCTTGCATTTGCATATATAATTCCTTTGTGATGCTTTATGGATCAATAATTAATCTTTCTTGATTAATAATGAATTACCATCATATTCTTCTTGAAAGCTTGAGCATAATCATCCAAGGATACATGGCTTTACCATAATGTGAGAATTTGGACTTTCATATCCTTAATAAAATCCACTCAAGAGCACACTTTAAATAACCAAATAAAATTATAATCTTAATTTTGATACAAGAGTTTGTTTATCATTTAAAAACAATTTTGAAGGGATTTTTGCTTCAACACTGGTAGGGATGAGAATAAGTCAGGTCGGCTTACTAGGGCTTATGGCCTAGCCTTCGACATGTCAGACCACACCAAACTTTTTCATAGATAGAGAAGGCTTAGGATTTTTTAGAAGTTTGTTTAACTAAAAAGGCCAGACCAAAGCCATATAAAAAGCCTCTTAGGCCTATTAGGCTGGCCTACTTAACTAAATGTGAATAATATTGTTTAATTAATATTAGTTATATTATATTTTGTACTTTGAATTAAATTATAAATTTGTTAAACTTTTTAGTTTAAACTTATTAGTATACATTTTTTTTCTTCATATTTAAGTGTATTATTATAAGTTATAATTGAAATATGATTTAATCTATAGTCGAATTCTCTAGATAATCATGTTAAATATCAAAAGGAAGTTTAATGGCATTGATCTATTAATTCACTAGTCTATTCAAACTCATATCATATTAATTATTTAAATATGTTCATATGAAATAGGTTTTTAAACAGGCTAACAAACCGCATCAAACTTTATGGAGGCCAGACTCAGGTCTAAAAACTAAGTCTATGATAGGCCATAGGTTAAACTTAGGCCTTAAAAATTTGGACAGGCCAGGCTTAAGCCTTACAAAGCCTAGCTCAACCTAGTCTATTCCCACCTCTAGTTGCTGGTACATATATGGTTTTCCTCATTTCTTGCATGTTTTCAGTCTTCTAAGATATGCAATTTGCGATGTTTTTTCGTTTACTTTCTGTCATAGTTTCAAGTTACGACGTTTCCCAAATACTCCACAGAACATATGCAAATAAAGAGCTTTTGTGAATATTAGAGTTGCGACAATAAACAAAAAACATCTTTTGTCGGAGTATTAGAATCATTCACTACTTGTTTTGCAACATCGCATACGTTCAATGCCCGTCAAACTTGAATCGACTGAAGAGTAGTAAACAAAGTATGTGATATATCTTCGCTAGTTCACTACACATGACACATTCATAAGGATATATAGCACCTCAGACGTTCAATCACACACGCGTGGGAAAACAATCATGACATACCATCCAAACCAAAATTTTTACCTTTGGCAGCACCTTGGTTTTCCATATATGATTCCAATTCCCGTACCTATTTAAAAGGGTTGTATCTCAAATAGATTTTGAACATATCCTATAAGCATTGCAGACAGAATACCGACCATTTTTCTCGCCTTGCCATACCAACGTATCCATAGTAACTTGTTGAAACATAGGAGCATTCAGGATCAAATATGTGGTGTATGGGTCAAATAAATGAGAAACTATATGATCTTTTCACGTTTTTTTATGTCTGATCAATCAAATCATTGATACATATGGAGCGAAGTTGTGTATTACCTGATTGGGTGGGCGAGATGCTTGATGACATGTCATCTTACGTTATTCTTAACATGGGTCTTTTTCAGTAGGTTTTACCAGCAAAACACAGGAGTATTAGAGCAATTGTCTATGATTTCGGGATATTTGTAATGTTTTCTATATTTGAGTTTTTAATTCTATTCTTCCCGAAACATAGCAATTCTCACGTGGTCACAAATAGATAGCTCTTTATTTGACCGCGTGATAAAGATCTTTAGCATGCTGTCAAAAATACAAACAAACACACCAAAGAAACAATGAAATTTTTTGTCATTGTGCTGAGGATCTTTTTCATGTTGTTTTAAATAGGTTAAACTACAGTTTTGACCCCTAAGTTTGCCAATGTTGCAATTTTGGCCCCCTAATAAGAAAAATACAAATTTTGCCCCCTTATGTTTTAACCCCTATGCAAAAGTGACATTTTGGTCAATTTTGACCGGATCAACGCCTAAATGACATGCCACATGTGTAATTACTAATTTAAAAAAAATTAAAAAAATCACATAATCATTTTTTAAATTAAAAAAATTAAAAAAGAAATTGAAAAAAAAATAGAAAAGGAAAAAAAAAAAGGGGTGCATCCCACAACCACTGTCAGCCACCAAGAATATCACCACCGCCTTGAAAAGGTTGCGCCGCGGCCGCCGAGGAGAAAAAGAAAGGAAGTTGGAGATTATCTTGTAGTGACCTCAAGCTAGGAAAAGCAGAAACACCGACATTCCTCTCAAACCTTGCAAAAGGATCCATTGTAGCATTCATAGAAGGAGAAACAAGATCAAAGCTTCCATTTTTGTTGATGCTGAAGTTGTTGTGGACAGAGACAACATTTGATGTTGTAGATGTTATGGAGAAACAGGACACGTGCTCCTTTAGTTCAGTGTTGTTGTTGGAGTTGTTGTAGTTACACATTTGGTCGTTGTTGAATGTAGCGGTGCTAGCGGCAGTGTAAGGAGATGAATCAAGAAGAGGTGGAAGATAAACAGAAGAAGGTGAACTTGGTTCTGGATAGAGAGTCATGTTGTTGTTGCTGGCTGAGTTTGAGGCTATTTTGGTCTTTTTTGCACCACTTGTGGTGGCTGTCACGGTAGTGCTTCCATTTCCAGTTGTGCTCTTTTGAACACACGTGAAATGACCCATTCATCCTTCCTTTTCTATTTTTTTTATTTATTTTTCAATTACTTTTTTAATTTATTTAATTTAGAAAATTATTATGTGGATTTTTATATTATTTTTTAAATTAGTAATTACACATGTGGCATGCCACTTAGGCGTTGACCCGATCAAAATTGGCCAAAAAATCACTTTTGCAAAGGGGCTAAAACTTAAGGGGGCAAAATTTTCATTTTTTTTATAAGGGGGCCAAAATCGCAACATTGGCAAACTTAAGGGATCAAAACTGTAGTTTAGCCTTTTAAATATATAGCTCTTTATATATCGACATGATGAAGATCGTCAACATGTGGTCAAAAATATATAGATACAAAGAGGTTGCTCTATATTTAAATACCAAGAGGTTTGCTATGAGCTAGATCTTGGTGCCTTGGCGATAGAAATATCTCAGTTGGCAAGGCAGCATGATCTAACTCAAAACAATCCTCTTGAAACACCTTGTCTTTCATCGTTATGTTGCAGATCTGAATCCGAAAAGGTTTTTATGAGCTCGATCTAGTTGGTCTTCTGATAGAAATATGTCAGTTGGCAGGCCAGCTGGATCAAGTTCAAAAGCACTTCTTCGAACACCATCCTAGAATATTTTGCTGTTTATGTTGTGTTATGTTGCTTGTTTTTTTATGCATTTATTACTTATTTTTCATTAAATCTCTCTAGAAAATCCTCCAAATAGGCATTTTGGTGATGTCCGGATTATAAAATCCGGAACGTTTTTGTCATTTTTCGATTATATAATCCGGAAACCCTCAATTGTTTCTGGACGGTGGCATTTCACCAAAGGTTTGACCAGTTAGTGGAGTTTTAATGCGCTTTTTTGGACGGTTTTGAATGACAAACACGTTTTCCTAAATTTCCAAATGACATAGGACTTGTTTTAGGGTATAAATAGGTTTGCATGTTCAACAAATTCCTCCATTCTTCACTTCACCTATTTTCTTTCATTTTCTTTAAAATTTTTGTTTTGTAGGAGTGTTTGTGGTGTTATGGTCATTGTTGACCGTTCATATAACCCCTTCAATTGCTTTGCAGCTTATGCGGGAGTTATAAAACGGCCAACAAAGAAAACACCAAAAACCTCATATCGAAAGTCTCCGGATTTTGTTTTCCAGAAATCTCTAACAATCTGGTGCGGATTACATAATTCGGACCAAAAGTATTTTTGGTTTTTTTGCAGGGCGTGCGAGAAACAGGCAAAGTGGGAAAAGTAATAGTAAAAAAGAGAAGAAGAAAACCCATTGGAAAAGTTGGCAGATGAACATTATTCAAGTATACTACTAATTCATTACCTTTTCCACCCTATGAGTTTCCTCGCGCGCCCTATTTTTTCCAAAAATGCCATTGAGTTTCCGGATTTTATAATCCGGAATGGTGTTTTCTTTTGTTAATGGGTGAAAAATGAGTAACAGATTTTTCCGAATTTTGTAATCCAGAAACTTCAAAAAATAGGGCGTGTTACATGATGTTTCCGGATTACATAATCCGGAAACCCCCTAAACACCCTTTTTCAAGGTAAAACAGTTCGGGTTATATAATCCAAACTGTATCAGCACAAATTCTAAACATGTTTGTAACATGGATAGTCATTTTAGGGACAATATTAATCTTCCTAACTCTCATCCTTTTGTTTTGGGTCATTGTTACCTGTTCTTAGTCAAAAATTGGGTTTTCGGGCTACTTGATCGGATTGCTCCGAAACTTCCCTAGAAAATTAGAAAAAAATTCAAGGACCATGACTCCCTTATAATGGACTTCTTACGGGACTCCGCCCTTCAAAATCCAAAATTCCATCGTTTAGACCCATTTTTCATTTTTTTTCTTTTTCATATTCTCAGAAAAATCCGAAAAAATTTGCATTAGTTTTATTTGATTTTTAGAATTTTTTTGTGCTATTTTTATATTTTTTTTAACAGGTTTTTAACATTTTTTACTTAGTTTTTTTGTTGTTTTTAAAAGCAAAACTCAAAACTGCTGAAATGTGAGAGTCTGATGGCTGATTATACATAAAAATTGTCCGAATTATAAAATCCGAAATAGTAAACATGAATCCGGATTTTAAATGCACAAGGACATTTTTGAAAATATTACAGGGCACGGGAGAAAGCCATTAGGTGAAAAAAGTAATTCCCTTTGAATAATGTAGTAAAGAATAATGAATTGTGTTGGTTTGGTATATATACTTCATGTGCTGCCAATTTTTTATCGATATAACTTCTTGTTAGTTACATTAATTCGTCGTTTGAATTTGACCCGAGAGGCTGCAAAGGAACTAAGCTTATATATACATGTGTGAATTTGATTGTCACTGAATTTCGACATATGTAGATACGATTTTTTAAAATTATGTAGTTTTCACTATGGCAATGACCATGTTACAATGTAATATTAAAGGGCTGGGACTGGAATGTTGAGTTCTAGCCAACAATCTATTATCAATTCTCACCGCTGTTGTTCTTCTTACGACGAATATAATCTAATTCTAAGCCCCATAAACATATTTGGTACTAGCCTGTGATTTGTACAATATTTTTACATGGAGATATTATAACTGATACTCAACTGTTCTTTAACCATTTACAAAAGAATTAGTATCTTCAATAATTTATAAAGACCCTCAAAATAAATGTATGAAGAAACTTTGTAATTTTGCTTCTTCAATAATTTATAAAGACCCTCAAAATAAATGTATGAAGAAACTTTGTAATTTTGCTTCTTCAATGGAGGAAAAAGAAATGGGAAAGGAAAAAGAAAAGGTTGAAATTTTTTTAATTAAGGATTTAAAAGAATAATTGGGCACATATTGTCGCGTAATATCTTTGTCGTCGGAACCTAAATCTTGATTGTAGTTCTTAAAATTTGAGTGCATCCAAAATTTGAAAAATGACTAATATGTTCACGGCATATATTTTTATGAGATAATCCATTAATCTTTCTCTAATTTAATCTTGAAACCATGTAAATAAACTAAATGCTATTAATTTAAAGTATATATGAATTCATCAATTTAATCTTTGCTATTAAGATGTTATTGGAAAATTGAGAAATTTCATATACTTTAAAGGGGAGTGATAATTTATGAATAAATTTGATGGATTATTATATTTTACGACGTACTATTTTGTTTTTATTACGATTAAATTTGATTTGATATTTTTCTTATTTGTCAAGGTTAAAATTCGTAATATTGGAATAAACTCAAAATCTTGAGGACTAAATAATTTTGCTTATGTGTAGGTATTCTCAAAATTAATTTTCTTAAAAAAGAAATTTTATAATAGCTATTTTGATTATTTTTTTATAGAAAATCATTTTTAATAGAAGAGAGAAAAAATTATAATTTATGATGTCAGTGTCTTTTCTTCCCCTTATAAATTTAGGGGTAGCTTGTTTCATTACTCTAGCAAAAACACCAGTAAAGTTCACTAGGGTTACTACTTCTCTCGAAACAAATTCATTTTGAGTGAGACAAAGGAAAAGGAATTACGTGTGTAGGGGTGAAATTCGCAAATCTACGATTGCGATTTGCAATGGATAAGAAAACTGTGTTTGCAACAAAGGGAAAGGTGAGAAACTATATACTCGATGATATTGCCTTATCCATTCTATCGAAATTGCCTCTTAAATCTTTGAAGCGATTTGGATGCGTTCGTAAATCTTGGTATCTCTTATTTGAAAATACTCATTTCATGAACATGTTCTGCAACAATTTCTTATCTAATTTGCATTGTGGTCCTTATTGCGACGGAGCATCTCTACTCTTACAGTTGAATGAACCCTATTATGAATATGGTTTTTATTCTCTTTCTGGTGAGAGGTTTGAGAATAAGGTGAAATTAGATTTCTCAAATCCATTCCCAAACCTATACAATTTTCGTATTTTTGGTTTTGGTAGTATTAATGGTATACTTTGTCTCTATGAGTATGATCATTCGGGCAAAATTATATTGTTGATGCCAGAAACCCAGGCAATCAAGACCCTTCCTTCTTACAACATTGATTCAGTTAAGTGGTTTATCCCAGATGATGCTAAGGATTTTGTTGATGTTCGTATTATTTCTCATGTTCATGGATTTGGTTATGACCATGTTATAAATGATATTAAAGTCATTTGATATGTACGTTTTATTATAGTGCCATCACTGGTATACCCTGGTTATGTAGAAGAGATAATGTCTCTATATTGGTCGGGAGAAATATCCTTGGGACCTTTATGGGAGATATACAGTCTAAGATGTAACTTGTGGAGGAAACTTGATGTTAACATGCCGTCTTCTTTACACTATACTGAAGGAACCCAAGTATACCTGGGTGGAGTGTGTCATTGGTTGTCTGAAAAAAGATGAAGAAGAAAACCCTGATGGACCATGTTTGGTGTCATTTTACTTGAGTAATGAGGTGTTCTTAGTAACACCCATACCCTCAGACTTAGATGATTGTTTTGATGTTGAAGCATTGTGGATAAACTTGGCAGTGATAAATGATTTCATTGCATTGATCTCATATCATGAAGAAACTACTACTTTTCACACATCAATTTTGGGTGGATTAGGTATGAAGGAATCATGGACCAAACTCTTTATTCTTGGACCATTGTCTTGCATTAAGCGTCCTATCGGAGTTGGGATGAAAGGGGAAATATTCTTTCAAAGAAAAGATGAAGAATTAGTCTGGTTTGATCTAAGTACCCAAATGATTGAGGAACTTGGTTATAAAGCAAGGGGTTGTTATACTCGAATAATAATATACAAGGAAAACATTCTTCCAATTGGAGGAACAAGTAGTTAACTGTTTTTCTTGTTTTTACCAAGAGGTATATAATTGTGGTTGTTGAGATATTACATTTTATGCAAACTGGCTAGTCAATTGTCCCTATCACAGTTATTGTCAAGTAAATTACGAAATCAATTGATCTTGCTTTATCAATTTTCTTTTCAATGTTTAGTCTCTTTCCATTTGCAAATTGATTTGATTTCCATATCATTGAATAGAATTAATGTTGGATGTTGCATTGTTTTTTTTTAATTTCTTACACAAGTGCTCAAAAGTAGACTATTACATAGTATGCTCTATTTTATTCTTTACCAATTTTCTCTTGCCTTAATTTTGAAATCGGGTTTAGTTTCACTTTTGTTACCGTTAGTAACATACTTCATACATGGGTGTTATAAACTTTTTTCAATGGAACATTTCAAATATATGGTTAACAATTTCTACAAATATTGATACTGTAGCTTATTATTATATTTTACACACAACATTGTGCGTATTTTGGTCTTCTTGCTTATACAAATTTTAATTACATCTTATTTGTACTGATATTGTTTTGCAGGAACAGTTGCTTGCTGAAGAAGTTATCCTTCATTTGATCACTAGTGATATAAATGCTATGCTCACCATGCTTCCTTCCCATCAAGAGATCAAAGCTACAATTTTTGTCCTCAACAAAGATGACGTGATTAAAGAAATCTACCATTAGAGTTTTAAATTTTAATGCTAATATAATCGCTTTTCTCTCACAAACTTCAAATGCTATCTCCATTGATCAATATTTTACTGTTTTTCTATTAAGAAATGTTTCCATTTGTTTTTTGGCTTCCAATTTATGATTATATATTGGACTTCAGAGAAGTTTAAAGAAGCATTTTCCCTTAGGTTTCGAGAATGTCATTTCGAAAGTAGCTTAATTCAAAGAATTTGGTTTTGATTATTCTATTATAAATCTTGTCTTGAATAGTATAACTTCTTCTTTGACCTTAAAGCAAAATAATGAGAAATTGCAGAGTTTCACTCCTATAAGGGGTTTGACTGAGACAAAGTGACTTAATGTATCCTAACCTTTTTGTGCCATTTGTGGAAAATCTTTCTCTTGTTATTACAGGAAAAGGTGAAATCCAAACAACACAAGTCAATTTGTATATCTATTTCCCATTTGTTCTTTGTCGTTGAATGTCTGTTGTTCTCTCGAGCAAAATCCTTTTATCCACGACTGGCCTAAGAAGTTCTACATAAACTTCTCCATTCTTTTGACCTTAAACCAAGAGTAAAATGTTCAGACTTTGTGTTTATCATGCTTAGATGGTTGGAAGTGAAAGTTGCTTAGAAGGTGGGGAGAGTCACTTTTGCTTCATCTGTAGTTGGTTGGAAGTGCAAGTCACTTTCTGCTTAATCATAGGAAATAAGTGCAAATAGAAAATGAGAGTGGGAGAAGGTTGTTGTAAATCTTCCCATTCCTGCTGTTATTTATTTAGAACATGTTTATTCTTTGGAGTCTATTTAGTGTGTTGTAAATCATAGTATTATTTTCTGTTGCATTCCAAATCGAAATTAACAAACTGCGTCTGTTCTAGCTTGACGACTTAGTTGAAATCTATTAATTAGATCTTACTTCGAGCTGCTTAGGCATCACAGTTCGTTTGGTTTTTTAATGTGCTGGGGTCTGTCATCCTTTTTTGTTACATTCACTCTTTTACTTTTGATTCTTACCTTGATCTGTGTACTTTAAACCTTTCGATCTTCGAGGATCATTTTCCCTAATGTGAACCGTTGCCTAATTACTTGGTGTTCAAGGGTTGTCGTTTTACCTAGAAGTTCCTCCTGGACTTTATGAATATCTACCCTTCTTTGTGAGTTCATTGAGCATGAAATTTGTTTGTTGTAAGATGTTATAGAGGTTTTTTACCACATTTTGGCAGCAAGAATGATACTCATTTTGTCACTTATTCTATGCAAGATATTTGGATTCCGATGCAACTGATAGTCAGTTCAACTAACAAAACCAATTCCCCTTTGTTTCTTTGCTCTTTGTTAAATCGTTAAAGAACTCACAGGCTAGTATCAAAATTATTGGTACTTAAAAATGGTAATCATGTTCAATAATCACAATTTTATTCTTTACTAAATTATTAAAAATGGCGGTGCAAAGTGCAAACCACACAAATTATAAAAGCACTCGGCTATCTTTGGCTGCCATTATGCCAACAGCCATGCACAGAATGCGTAATACAAATGTCTGATAAGACGGTAAAAAATAAAAAGCTTCACCCACACTAACAATCCAACAGTAATAGGAAAAGACAACACGATATTAAACAAATCTGCAAAAACTTGCTCACAAAACTAAGCAGAAAATCACACCAAAAAATAGTCCAACAGTATCAGACCAATAAAAAAGCTAACAAACCTTCCAGAGCAAAACAAAACGGATCACTGGCAGATCCAGGAATATGCAGGACGACAAAACGGATTCTCAAGTAAGGAGAACCACATATTATGCAGGAAGCGAAAGCGGATTCTGCCACACCAAGATCACTAGCAGATCTGCTCCAATAAATCACCAGAGCAGAACAAAACAAAACTAATAAACACGGCCCCCACAAAATTACCATCCCACCAAACAAAAGCAACATAAACAAAAGGATTCTCCACTATACACAACATATCTCAACACTGTACAAAAAGTGATCTACACTCCTCTAATCCCCATTTTCGAGGTTATGCTCATTGAAAAGAGATGATCTACGGTTCAAGGCTTCCACAACCACAAATACAGTACGCCGACAAATTGAAGTTAACATTTTAACTAATATTCCAGTCCCACCACTTTGACAACAACCCTTGTCTCGAACCATGATTTTGATCACTAAGCTAACATTTTAAGAAATCAAGTAGTAAAAAATAGCAGCAACAATAAAATTGGAAAATAAGATGAAGAAAGATACAATTAAAAATAGTAGCAACAATGATAAATAAATGGAAGCAGCAATGAGAGGAAGGGAGAGAAGGAGAGAGTCCCTGCAACCAAAGCAGTTTAATCCTGCACTACTTTCGTGCCCGATTTCTTCCGTGTCTCCACCATGTTGTGTCATAACGGGTGAAAGAGAAACCAGGTGGTTTCTACCAAAACTCTAACTGTTATTTCTACCAAAACTCTTTTGTTGCTCATCCGAATATAAAGTTTTCCATTTATAAGTTATTTCTACATAAAACTAAAGGTCATTCGACAAAGGCAAAAGATCTTCATATTATTGATATAGAACAAAGGTAAGTTTGAAAACAAAACGAGAGTAAACATTCAACATAAAAATGCAAAAGCAAGATCAAGTAGTTTCTTTGTTTACTTGACAATAATTGTGAAATCCCAACAATCACAATCATATACTTTCTTTGTGAAAAGAAAAAAAAAACTACTTATTCCTCAAAGGGAAGAATGCTTTCCTTGTAATTTATTATTCTACAATGAAGATTCTCTGTTGTATAACCAAGCTCCTCAATCATTTGCGTACTCAAATCAAACCAAGCTATTTCTTTATCTTTTCTTATGAAGAATATTCCCCCCTTTATCCCCACTCTGATAGGACGTTCAACGCAGGGCAAAGGTCCAACCATGAAGAGTTTGATCCACGATTCTTGGAAACCGAGTTGACCCAAAATTGATACACGAAAAGTAGTCGTCTCTTCATGATATGAAATCAATGCTATGGATCCATTTAACACCACCAAGTTTATCCACTCTGGTCCAACATCAAAACAATCATCAACATCTGATGGTATGGGTGTTGTGAAGGACACCTCATTGGTCAAGTAAAATGATACCAAACATGGTCCAATTGGGTTGTCTTCATGTTTTTCACACAACCAATGAGACACACCATCCATGTAGACTTGGGTGCCTTGAGTACAGTCATCAGAAAATGGCATGTCAACATCAAGTTTTCTCCACGAGTTACTCCTTAGGCTATATATCTCCTATAGTGGCCCTAAAATAATATCGCCAAACTGGTAAGATAAAGTTTCTTCGAAGTCATCAGGGTAGTCACATAATGGCTCTTGTTCTATCAAAACTTTTACATACCGAATGACATTATAATCATTTGTAACATGGTCATAACCAAATCCATGAAAACGAGATATAATATCAACATCAACAAAATTCTCCTTATCTTCATTAGTGATAGACAACTCATCCTCACTGGTTGGAAGGAGCTTGATTGTTTGGGTAGTTGGGTTGCACAATATAGTTCTTCCATAACTATCATATTCATCTTGATGGAGACAAACTGTCCCATTAATACTACCATAAATACGAAAATAGTCATATGTTTGAAATGGATTTGAAAAATCTAATTTGATTTTATTTTCGAACCTCTCACCAGAATAATAATACAAAGCTCTTTTATGGTGTTCAATAGCAAAGAGGTGGAGAGATGAACCTTCTTCATAAGAACAACGGTGAGAATTGGACACCAAATCCTTGCGGAACATGTTCATGAAGTGATAGTTTTCAGACAAGAGAGACCATGATTTGCGAACACATTCAAAACGTTTAAAAGATTTAAGAGGCAATTTGGATAGAATGGAGAAGGCTATATCATCAGGTATATAGGTGTTGCTCACCTTCTCATCAGGTGCAGCAACTGGTTTCTGCTCCATTGTAACCGTTAAGCTGTAAGAAAAATTGAAAAGATTATACAATCAATCGAAAAACACCAAGAAACAACAAAAAAAATATGGAAGCAGAAAAGAAATTGCGTTTGACTCACTTCAGTTGAAAACAAATTGGAATGGTAACCCTAAACCTAACTAGTCTGCTGCGGGAGAATAATGACAAGTAGACTATATGGTTTTTTTTTTTTTTTAAAGATATATGGTTAGTATTTGTTTGGTTAAATAGCATATGGGGTCATTTAAATTAAATGATTACAACAATTTTTTTTATTTATAAATTAGTCTTTTAAATCATAAAATATCAGTATTATTGTGAAGGTGAGAAAAACCACAAGAAGGGGGGGTTGAATTGTGTTTTTGAAAACTTCTTCTTTTACGTTCTAGATAACTGTCCTCAGGTTCAGAGTCTGAAGTAGTTCAGAGTCTGAG
>Ga0228710_1006234_pt1 | contig 18197 bp, 12 predicted proteins | sample MedpolnodulmetaG_FD_177995 | JGI IMG/M metagenome (GOLD analysis project Ga0228710, IMG submission 177995) | Root nodule microbial communities from Medicago polymorpha collected in Santa Monica, California, United States - pink nodules | ecosystem: Host-associated > Plants > Roots > Nodule...
TCAAAAATTCAAATAAAAAAAAAAAAAAAAAAAAAAAACCTGCAAGAGATTAGCAATGGTTTCAACAGTAGCAGTTTTATTGATTCCAACTTCATAGCTCCTAACAATGAACTTCTCTTTATAAGACAATCCATCCTCAGATAAGCTCCCAAGCCGCAACCGGTTCGCCAAACTCCCAATATCTGGTTCAACCCGGTTCACCACCGCACCGTCCTTAGCTGATGCCACAGCCTGAACCGGATACACCTTTGTAGTAGAACGGAATCCTTTAACTGAGCTCCGGCCGGTAAAAAAGGAAGTGGGTCGACCCATAAACCCGCATTGAGACATTAGGTGAACCCGGTCCACTCCATTGCATGGAAGTTTCAACATTATTAAAAATAAATAAATAAATAAATAAAAACGAAATCTGAGTGTGTGTTAACAATGAAGAATTGAGAATTGAAAGAGATGAAATTTGAATTGAAATGGGTTCGAATTTAAGGAGGATGTTGAATTGAATTAGATAGAGATGGGAAAGAAAAGAAGAAATGTGGCACGTGTTCAAGTGTGGGCTTTTATAAATACCAATTTGCCCTTTCTTTCTGACATTTATGATTTCTAATTTTCTTTTTCGTTATACTCGAGGACTACTATCACAGTTTCTGTTGTTTTCTAATACAGCTACTACTAATATTACTAATTTTTTTAAGCTAAAATGATTTTTTTAATTTTAACAAGAGCTAAAATGAAATTAAATAACTAATTCTTCTACATTTTCCTCTACATCGAGTGTTAGAAAAAAGATCAAGAGATTACATGTTACATATTATATGCTGGGTCGACGTTTGAACCTCAAACACTTCACTTTTCCACAATTAAATTGTGTCAGCTCTTTTTTTTTTGTTATAAAATTGTGTCAACTCTATCCACTAAACTACTTGACAACAAAAGATAAAAAAAAAAGAGAAAATATGTTACATCAGCAAGACTGATAAATCAAAAGAGTTTTAATAACGAGTGTCTCGGACACCCTTTAAGAATTTCAAAATAAGATAAGTAGTGAAATATGTCAAGTTACACAAACTTTTGTAAAAAATTATTATTTAAAGAGTGTTTTAGGGACGTTCATTAACATTTTCCAAAGCAAAATTAATGTTGTTCGCTTTCAGCCGCTAAAGTGACACTCATTTAAAAACTAGAGAATAAAAATTGTAAAATGAATTATGTGTACACGTGAAACTCGTTTAATCATCTAAATGATGTCTTTCATTGTGGATGATCTTGCTCCACTAAATAAGTCATTATTAATAATCAATTTCACTTATTCATCTGTCAAATCAATTCTTTGTAGATCACTTCACAAATTTTTATATAATTTTAAAACTATTTCATATTTAAAATGAATGTATAATAAGCTTTTAAAAAACATATTTAAATGTAAATAACTATATATACTACATAGTTATGAATTTCAAAATTATATAAATTTTTATGTGTTTGATGACTGGTCTATTACGAAAAATCAAATCTAAATTGTATATCAAAGTCGAAAAAAACTTTTGATTTGCCTTTCCTCTACCAAACAAAAATACCGCGCCCACCTTTATTCTCCCCCTTTAAATCCAAACGCTCATGGACTAGTGTAACTGCGACAGTCGATGGTCAGTGATAATCACCCGCGCCACCTCCAAACCAAATCTACTAGTGGTGGATCGTTGGTTTTTGGTTATTGCATATTTGTTCCACCCCTCACAAGTTGGATTCGACCTTTCCTCTCTGGCGATCAAGCTTCAGCGCGTGTTCCCAGCCTATTGTTGTCGTTATCGGCGTTCTTCAAGGTTCAATAAGGGTCGAGTGTTTGTGTTGCTCCAAAATTTTCTAAATAATAGTGGTTTTCCATCGCCGCACCAGAAAGAAAGGTTGATCAATCACAAAACCCCTTCTAGGTTGGTTCAAAAGTCTTGGTGGGTGGTTTTCCGTCGTCCCACCAATAGCTTTGTGGTGTTTCATTTCAGTTTAAAATCTAGATCTTTGATCTGGATATGGTTCTAGCTCTCAAAGATGGTGTCAAATCTCTTGCCTTTGTCATTGTCTTATTCGTGTGTCTTTGATTCGGGAACATACAGTTTGCCTCAAAAAGGTGTTTAGACTTGTTGTTGTTTTGCATGGAGTGTGGTACTCGAATCATTCTGTGATGGTAGTTGATGAGTCAATAATTAGTGTTTTTAATATAATATTTGAGTCCGTTTTATTTAGATTTGATTTCGTTTTATTTAATATAATTTCCTTTTTAGAACTATTTTACTTCAATTGCAAATTATTATATTTCAGGAACAAATAATTGATAGATTGAGTCTTGGAGCAAAAGAAAGAGGATTAGGAGCTGATTCGGGATGAAAATACGAAAATATGGGACAAAAATATGTCACCCCCAAGTCAGAAACTTGGCACGGCCCGTGCCACCAGCAGCACGGTCGTGGCTGCCTTCAGGATACTCTTTTGTTGCTTCTGCTTCATGGACAAACTACCTATTAGTTTACTTCTGACCTAAAAGCCCATGGTTTCTTGTGGAACATTCTAGTGTTATATTTCTTAGGGCTTAAGTCACTGTAAACTATAAATAGAGTAGCTAGCTATCACAACCATTCATCTTTTGTTCTTGGAATTCAATAGTGACAATTGTCTTTTTTAATAAAAGTTCTTTCTTTACTTTCTTGTTATTTTACTTTATGTTCTTCTTCTTCTCTTCTATGTCTACGATGAACATGAATGAGTAGATTCTTCTTGTCTTGGGATTGTTGGATAAGTCTAATGACATAATCCTAATCAAACCAAGCCATAAACCCTACTTTTATATAAATCTACTTTCTAATCTATTTCACCGTTTTTATAATGAATTAACAAATACCAAACTCATAATGCGACAACGGAGGGTTAGTATTTGTTAATTCATCATCTCAAATATCAATTCATAATGCGACAGCGGAGCTTTGATATTGGAACAAGTGAAATTAGACAAGGGTTGCAAAACATGAGAATAGTCTAGCAAACCTTGAGACATATAAAGTTTCGTTCTTCAAGGATTCTAATAGCAATCAATCATGAGAATAGGTGTGGTTGCTAGAGGAATACACTCACTGGCTTCGAAAGAAGCTTTGATACGCTTAAGAGAAACTTGTCTTTAGAAAGTAGGTCGAATATAAAGTTTAGGTTTATGGTTTGTTTGTGAAGGGTTTGTTATTATGATGAACCAATAATCTCAAGGCGCTTTTTATTATTATTCTTTTAAAACCGTAAAAATCTAATCCTTACAAACTGAACCTTCTTCTAATCATCTTCTAAAAGTTAATTAAGTTAAACAACTCCCTGTTGGAACGATACTCTCTTTTTACTACTTCGGTAGAACCGTGCACTTGCGGTTTTACTCATCAGTAGTCCATTCATTCGCCAGTTTGTAATGCTATGAACTCTCTCTTTTCTCTGTTTTTTTTTTTTGCTATTCAGTTTTGCGCTCGTACGCGGGTTTATCGGATTGTATGTAGTAGTGTTTGCTTGAAGTTTTGTTTAAAACTCATTTAAGGTTGTTTCTCTATTTTGTACCACTTTTGTGTTGTAATTGTATGTATCATCCATTAGAGTTTGACTTTATGTTTACACTGGTTCAGGTTTTGCCCCCGAGTTTTGCATTTCCTTTTTCATTTTAGTAAAATTTCTATTTCTCTTAAAAAAGAAAAGATGACTAATATATTATGACTATAATTAACGGTTAGATCAAGACTAATAAAATTTATTATTAATAACAAGGTATTAATTAGAGTAACTCGTCTCATAGTTACTTTTATAAGTTAACTTATAATGGATTTGTTTTAAAAAAAATTAGTTTATAGCGGATGACTTATAAGTTAACTTATGACTAGTAGTGAATAAGTTAATTGATTGAATTTGTAGCGTTTAGTAAACATAGCGGTTGAAGTAGTTTATAATATTGAAATGATATAAAAATATATATAATTAATATTTATTTTTTCAATGAAGATTGCAAGGATAAAATTGAGATAAAAAGTGATGAGTTATAAGTATTTGAATTAGATTATAAGAAAATATTATAAACTCATAAAAATAAGATATAAGTTTGTGAGAAAATGACTGTTATCAAACATATATTTTTAAGCATTCATATATGGCTTATCAAATAGACCCTTAAAATCTATATATCCCCACCAGAGAATGGCCAAATTAAACATAAAAGTCTACATACATAAATATGAAAGGTACATAAAGAAAGTTCATAAATAACATGGGCGACGGTCGCGACCATATATATATGAGATAGCCTATGAACTAGATAGAAAATATGGAAGCTGTGCTGTACCAAGATATCTACAGCTCACTCAAAAATGTTGGGATAGAAAACCCTCATAACTTCGTGATTGTAATTACATCGAAGTTTCTTACTCAACGATTGTTGTCACCTAGCATTGACATGTGACAGTGTTGTCCCACCATCATGCAATGCCACATGGCACGAATAAAAAGAAGAAAAAATTATTATTTCCTCAAAAAAAGAAAATTATTATAGATACAAAAGAAAACTATTTTATAGCTTCAATTACTGTTTTACTAATATATTATTTTATGTAAAAGAAAACTAATATGTTGTTTGTATTAGCGAAAAGACGAGCATTAATATGTTTGTTTCTCGTTTTTTCTACGATATTTAATTGTATATATTATACTATAATCTTTATATAAGATCTCATAGACTAAATCATAATAAAAAGAAAGTGATATTAGTGATAAATTTGTTAATAATTTTTTTTTAAGAAGATAAAATGGAATATATTATCAACACAAAATGTCTTTCCTAACATAAGGTGTGCAAAGGAAAAACACTAAAATTTGTACAATATTTACAAACCGGAAATAGATTTGTTAACAATTAATACAAGCTTATCATTCAAGAGATAGAACTTAATTTATGTTGGCATTATAGTATAAAATATCACAACACCGTATATTTAGGGATAAGAGCGGTAGTAATTTTCTTCATAAAAGCATTTGATATTTAAAATAATAAATAAAGAAAAATATATGTTAAATCACTAGAGGTATGTTTGTAAAGAAATTAATTCTTACGGAACCTAAGATATCTAAAATGAGAGTTGATTGACTAGTTAAAGATCACATCGATTGATTAGGATTCCTACATAAAGTTGGTGCAATAATCATAATGGGGTGTTCGTGTTTCGTGTACGAAGTCGTTTTTAAAGACACGTGTTTTCAACTCCCCTTCAACAAGTTTGGACGGGGTCCTGACCCACTTGTATGTAGCCTCGTTCCAACTCTATTCCAAGTGATGGGGCTACATCAAGGCTTTCCAAGTAGTCTGCTGCTACTTAGAGATTCGTGTATGTATTGTTGTCTTCTCCCATATTTCCAACCTTCGATGGGGTTCCCATGATCCTAATGATTATCATGACTTGGTGTCCTTCAAGTAGGTGTTGAAGGCTTTCGACGCCTTCACAAGCTGCTTGAAGAACATCAAGTATAAGTTTTTTTGTATTAGGTCGAGGTTGAATGACGCATATAATAATGTTTACTGGCAGGTGGTCAACAACGAATTAGCTGCAATTCATATCACAGACGATTGTGGCAACAATACTTATTTCTATAGTTACAAAATTCTCAAATTGTTGGTTGTTGACAACTTTAGGAAGAACTATGAAGGTGTGGTTTTCCAGTTGTGAGTTTAACAGGGCCAGATCCAACTCATGTCAAGAAGATTTAACTCTAAGTCAAGACTTATGAAAGGGAGCCTTATAAGGACAATAAAGTTTAGAGAGAAGAACCAAGTTAAAAATCTCTAATGTAGATGGTGGTGTGACGGTGGATCTACCATCCACGCCAACTCTAACCCTTATTTTTTTTTTTCCGGCGGTGTTTCGTCGAAAAATGGGTTTCTCAGTGCATCTGCATGTGACTTGGTTCTTGGGGTTCTTTGCTACACTCATTATTTTTTCTATCGCTTGTCCTTCTTCTATGTTGGCCTTCGACGGGTTATGGTGATTTTGCTCAGATCCGACGTCTATTTGTTCTTCTCGCAGGTTTGTGGGTTAGGTCACCGTCGGTTTTCGTAACTTCTACCTTCCTCGATGACGGAACAGATCGTCGTTGCCTTGTCCTTGAACTGTTGCGGTGCCGCGCGAGGTTGTTGTTGTTTCACATGTTATTTTGTGTTCGTGGTTTGTGATGTGTTGCCGGTTTTGTGTTGTATTTTATGTTTATGTTGTTGTTGATTAGAGATTGGTTGGTAGGTTGAAGATTTGTACCTATTTGATGTGGTTTTTTTTCATAAACCTGAAAGGGTATGTTTCTATTAACCAGAAAGTGTCTATTTGGTTACTAACGTATTAGACTCATCCCTCAATCTAAGTTCTAACATGTCTGATTGAAACTATTGTGGTTGGTGGTTCGATCTCTTCGTTTCTCTGTTGCTCCGGTTCTATTGAGATCTGCAAGATTCAAGATGTCATAGCTACCTCCACTTTGGTGCCTACTCATCCGTCTCAGTCTCTGCAACTGTTTGGACTGTTAATGCTCGAAATAGCTCTTATGCTTGCTGCTTTGTTTAGGGAGTTGTTGACACATGAATTTTGTTACCGTGTTAGCGGTCGATCCATATGTCATGTATGAATCTCTAACTATTCTTTACAGATGTTCACTTTTCATCTTTTTTATTTGTGGGTTGCGCTCGTAATGAGTGATTATTTGTTAAGATTGATTAAGGTTCATTCACTTGATATGGTTTACCATGTATTCCTGTTTGTGTTAGGTCTAATGTCCCTAATCTCTGTATCTAATTCCTTTTATTTATATATTTTATCTCTTGTCTAAAAAAAATGTTTAGAGGAAGAGAAGAAAAATGAAACATTTGACAAAAATTATAATGCATAAATCTTTTGTAGAAAGTAAACTTTAAAGGAGGACTTGCTTGGTCATAACTCTAAATAATTTTTATTTAGCACACATACAAATGACAAAAACACAAGAAAAATACTTAAAATAATTTGTTATTCTAAATAATTAAATAATAAGTTTTTCTTTGCCTAAAAAAATGTTCTTCTTACGTGCGTGCCTTTTATTTGTGGTTGTGACATATTATTTCTCACTTTTAGTGGTGTTACTTTAATTAAGTAAAAATATATTTGACCGTACAATAATAAACATTTACTTTGCATTTACAGTAGAAATATGTAAGAGAAATAATTGAAAATAAATAATTTTACAATTAGAAATTTAAAAATAGAAAATAAAAAAGTCAACTTAAATTTTTTTTGGAAAAGTCACTAAGTACTTCCTCCGGTCTTTATCATAAGAAAAAATTGACTTTTTAGGTTCATAAAATAAGTAATGTATGTTATTGAAAATATAGATTAGATACATCAGTTATAAAATGAATAAAAAAATAAATTGTTTCTAGAGGGAGCATTCACTAGTGTACTGTGTACACACTACATATATCTTGAAATATTTTCACCAAAAAAAAAAAATATATGTTGAAATATTATTTTGCTGTAATAATATTCTTGTCATGAAAATCTTATGAAATAGATATATTCTTGTTCCATTTCATTCCATTCATCATCACTAAACTAGTTGACATTATCATTTTCAATGTCTTCAACATTCTAAGTCTTAGGATAAGTTGTTAGACACAACAAAAAAAGAAAAACTCTTGAACTTCTTCCACTTGTTTTTCTCTTTCTATTTTCTCTCTCTTCACTCATAGTACATTGAAATTTTGATGCTACATTGATTAGATCCAAGCTTTTGAACAAACCCATTACTCATTCTAACCCAGAAAAAGGGTCATGGGTGGTAGTAGTATTACAGATTCATGGTGTTTTTGTAAAGGTGTAAGCAAGACTGAGAGAATGAAAGGTGCTATTTTTTCAGGTAAAAACCAAGCTATGGCTACTATTACTAACACCAATGTTGGTAATGGTGTCTCTGGAACTGGATTTCTTATTCATAGGAATCTTCTCTTGACAACTCATGCTAATCTTCCTTCTGCTGTTGCTGCTGGTACCTCTGAGATCCGGTTGCATAATGGTGTTGCTGCTACTCTTGTTCCTCAAAGGTAATGACCCTTTTGTGTTTTCTTTTTTTGTTTTGTTTTAGTTGGTGAAATTAGTGTTATTTGTTTATGAAAGTTGGGAAAAATGTGATTTTTTATTTTTAAATAATGAAATTATGTGTTTTTATTTGTGTGGATTTGATACTTTTTTATGGGGGTGGTTAGGATTTGGGAGAGGTAGTTTAGTGGAGGATTAGACCCTAATTTGAAGTAGAAGAGTAGATGTTTGTTGACTTTTGGTTTTACTCTTGTTTCTAGAATCTGGTAAACTATGCAGTTGTTTGGTAAAGTTGGTGTGAAAATTGTTTATAAATGTTTGGAAGTTGGAACCAATGTTTTAAAAACTGAAGATTTCTTAGTCATGGTTCAACAAGTGTTATCAAATATCGATTTGCCATGGTGGATTTTTTTACAACCGCCGGCGCCAATTTGTGAAGGATGGCGCGCCATGGCATTTTATGCGGCTGAAAGTATCGTACTTTTGGCTTTCTACAATTGATAACGTTGGGTTTAACTGTTTTAAACCGCTTGAATTGGAATAAAACCACACTCAATCCTCTCAAATAACCAAACCGTTATGGTGCTGGTTCACAGTTCAACCGGTTTAACCACCTGAATTTTTAAAACATTGGTCGGAACACTTTTAACATTAGAATAGTAGGGAGTTGGTTCGAAATGTAATTGCTGTCACATCTTAGGTTTGTTTTCAAACTGTCTTTCTACAATAGCCTTCTTGTTAGCTTTGTCACTGTACATCATATTCTTCAATACACTTAATTCATGTATCTAACTTAAATTTCATTTGGTGGTGTACCATTCCTTTGTTGACTTTCTGTATGCTTGCAATTCATGTAAGTTTGAAATTGTTTGCAGCTTATTTCTTTTTACAGTACATGTGTGATGTGTTGTGCATGTGCCTAATATTAGTTAGCTTTATCTAGGATATTTATGTAGAATAGGAAATGTGGTTGCTAATTTTGTTTATTGCATACACAGAAGGTAATTTCTATATATGTAAACAAGTGTGCGGTGTGCCATCCATTTTATTTGTTAAGTTATATTACTTTTTTCTCGCTTATTATACCCTCAACTATGCAGTTTTCATTTTTCCTTACGTGCTGTCATGTCCTCACAACTCATCCTACCAGAAAATAGATTACCTATAATTAATAGAACAACCAACTGTAGAAGTATGTAGTCTTAGATGTTTATTTTGAAACTTCAATCTGTTTAAAGTCAAACTAGCTGGTTTTAAAAGACCAAAATAGTAATACTGTAGATATTTTCTTGTTTGAATCAAAGTTGATAGTGTAACGGTTATTGCGATCTTTTGTTGTCACTTTTTATGAACAGTTGTCAAATTCTGCTATGCTATAGCGCTAACGCTGCTATAATTGCGGACCAAATCGATATTTAAAATGTCAAAAGTGCATGGTACATGAAGTACAATAAAAAAATATTAAAAAATTCAAAGCTAGAGCTGATTTTGATGTTTTGCACTTTATGAATTTAGTATTATAATTCTTAACAATTTGACCCTTTCCCGGACCTTGCGTATGCGGGAGCTTTAGTGCACCTAGCTGCCCTTTTATCCTTAACAATTTGATAGAGTTCCTTGCATATTGCTAGAGTTCTCTGCATAATAAATGTCCAAAAAGAAGAGTAAACATAGAACACAACTCTCCTTCGTAAAATCTGCTCATAAAATTAACTTAAGAAAGACTTTAACTAAACTGCCTTAAAGTTTGAATCTTGTGTCCTCAATCTGAGGATTTTGAGAAGTTCTGCACGTCTTTATAATACATATATAATTTTTCTTTTTTGAGGGAAATACATATATAATTTATATTCACTATTCCCATCCAAGCAAGTAATATCTCTTGCATATCACCATTTTAGATTAAGTCATAACAAGAAACTATACAGTTAAATAGTAACACTTGTACATCAGAATGTTTCAGCATGTAGAATTCTCATGGTATTCAATATGCAATAAAAGTTTTGTTTTGAGTACTATTTTGTCTGTAAAATATTAGCATCGAGACCTAGCAATCTGAAACTTCAGTCAACACTTACTAGTACTATGTTTAAAGTTCCTACTTTGTACGACTCTATTGATGGTGTTATATTAGTATTTTCTCCCACACCAGAAATTGATTCCCGGTTGTCGGTCCTTAAAATGATTATTTGGATAACAGCGGGTTGATTTTTTGACTTGATTTCAGGTTTTTCATTACAAGTTCTGTATTAGATCTTACAATTGTGGGCTTAGACGATGCGGATGGAGAGTCAAACACGCAGGGACAAAACCTTCACCACTTGAAGACCTGTTGTAAAACCAATCTGGATCTAGGAAGTGTTGTGTACCTTCTAGGCTACACAGAGAAACAAGAGCTCACTGTTGGTGAAGGGAAGGTCGTCATAGCGACCGATAATCTCATCAAACTGTCAACTGATGGGGTTATATGGAGCCCAGGTTCTGCAGGATTTGATGTGTATGGCAATCTAGCTTTTATGATATGTGATCCAATGAAATTATCCACATCACCGAATACACCTTCAACTTCTTCATCCTCTACCTCGTCTTGGAAGAAGGATCTCCCAATGCAATTTGGCATGCCAATTCCTGTTATATGTGATTGGTTAAACCAGCATTGGGAAGGCAACCTTGATGACCTTAACAAGCCGAAATTACCACTCATGCGGTTGATGTCTACTGGTCCTAGGAGCGAACATTCATGTGCTTCTTTCACGTTGCGGCAAGTTTTCAAGTCGACAGATGGTGATAATGAGGGAACCTCATCTTCGTCAAATAACAATGTTGTAAAAACAAGGAGTCATGGACAAAGCTCTAATGCCGTCGCCAACACTGCTGAAGATGAAAGTTTGATCACTAACCCTAATGCTGCGCATATGCAAGGAATTCCCACTCCAGAAATATATGAATCACCTAGAGTTACTTCTGTGCCACTCAGAACGAAAGAAAATACACAAATACAACTTTTGGACATCAATTTTCCTCCAAGGATCACCAAACCTGTAGTTTTTTCACAGCCATCGAAGGAACCACATCTAAAATCCGCTGAACCTCTGCATGAAAGCCAGCCAAAAGGAGAACAAAACCAGGACAGAATGCGAGCTAAAGCTCCTATTGCAGAAGTTTCATCAACAGGTTCTGTTAATGGAGCTCTAAGCGAGGTTCAATCTAGTTCGTCCCCCGTTGAAGCATCCCAAATGCACGATGGATATAGTAGTGAAGGAGAGACTATGTACTCTGCGGAAACCGCGGAGAGCCGCAATTATACGAGTCCAAGAGAGTTGAAGTTTCAACAAGTGGGAAGAAGTCAGAGTTGTGTTAGTCACAATAGATGGGGTGCTGCAAAGAGGAGTCAAGTTGCCCGTGGGATGCTAGTAGAAAACCAAAGGAGTTTCATGAATGTCAAGAAGATGTATTCACAAGGAGCAACTTCTCAGAGAAGCAATGAGTATTTCAGCCCAACTGTGTCGTCAATCATGAAACGTAACGGCTCGGAGCAACCGACAAGATCCAGGCAAACTGCTTTTCATTCTCCTTCACCCAGATGGAATTTTTGATTGATACTTTATATTATGAAATTTATATTTATTTTCCACTCCATAGAGTTATAAAACTGAAATGAAAAAAGAAGAGTAAGTATAGTGTCTTTATATGTTTATTATTATTTTATTTTTATGGAACATATATGCATAGACCAGTTGTGGTGAATAAGAAATTTAAGTAAAAATGTAGATTTCTTTTAAATGACTGACGCTAATTCCATGTGAAGATCAATGTTGTCTCTAAAAATCAATTTACAACATAGTGTTAAGTTGTTGAATTTGTGATTTTTGTGTGCCTGAATCAGATAACACTTCCCATGTACAATAAATACAACAAATGTTGATTTATATGATTTGCTAATGCAAATCCTAGTATATGATTCTGATGCTGATGATAAATATATGACTTGATTTTTTTTCTTATTTTTTTATATATATTATAACAGGTATCAATTTACCAAAGTCATCCCATCTTAAAATGTATGGCAAGTTGTTGATTACTAGAATGGAAAGCCTAGAATCCAAAAATCTTGATGTTCATATCTTGTACCTTACATTATCCATTGTATGTAATATACATCAATAATACTTGTACACCTGAAAAGTTGACGCTGGAGACACTTGGTTAAAGACATTTGAATTCATGGTCACTGGTGTATAGAGTTTGGTTATTGGATACACAAATGACTTATTAACCATCTAACAATCTTCTTTAATCGCAATTTCAAACGTTATTAACTAAGATCTGGTGATTCATTAACCATTCACTAAGCTTCTTTATTGGACGACTTAGTTAATGAAACATCGGTAAGCGCTCTTTTGAGCCTTTTGCTTATAATAGTGACAGAAGAGTGTATATACTACTGTAGATTTTTATTTTGTTCAAGTACAACGAGAACTAAATAGTTATTTCCCCCACAAATAGTATTTTGAGGTAGTACCACACAGCAAGACATGTTTATTATGTTCCTAAGCCGGAAACAAGTGCAGATATGCCTTCATGGTTGGCAGTGATAACACCAAAACCACCGACGATGTGACATACTCATATAATATTAAATCCCACCACAATTACAATAATGGAGAAAATGCATGACTATGATGAGATATATTATTCTGCACTATCAACAAATAATTGACCCCATAAATGAACGATAGTGATAGTGCACATATGTTATGAATTTTGTGTTTCCTAATGACTACGCAAATGATTGTTAGTACAATCTGAGTAGCATATGATCATTATGATTGTTATTTCTCCATTTTGGTGTAGTGAATGGAACAAAATTACAAACTTTTTATTTGAATTATGGAGAACAACATTAGCTACTCTTTTTATATGATTAAGCATAAAAGTGTGAAAAAACCTGCTAATCCTTTTACAATCAACGAACACCAAGCCAAAGTAGGAGTGATTAGTTAAAGAATAGTTTATTTTTTCTTGAGGGATGGTTAAAGAATATCTTGATGGATATGCCAACGGGAGCTATATTCCTTTTAATTTCTTTCAAATGTAAGAATTTACAAATAGATTTAGCGTGTAAAGAAAACATATAAAACATGTGTTGTTTTCGGATTTAGAAAAAGTACCTTTAAAAAGGAAGAAATCGCCACCGAAGATATTAGCGGATTGAGTCACAACCATGCTGCTATCTTTAAAACGTTTCGCGGCACTACCCGAATTCATGCAAGATAGACTAACAACCGCGCCGCCTCCAGGATAAAACAACTCAGTTCACCTGTTTGATTACGTACTGCACCGTAAGTAATCGTTCGGAAAATATTGAAGGTGAGAAAAACACAAGAGGGGGGTTGAATTGTGGTTTCTTTTTCTTTTCTCTTAAAACTGAAGTCACTGTTCAGAAGCAGATAAAGTTCAGCTTCTGAAGTGAGGTTCAGAATCTAAATGCAGCGGATAAGTAGAGAGAGAGAGAGAGAGAGGGAAGAAAGACACCAAGCAATTATACATGTTCCTTCCACAAACCGGAAGTAGTCCTGTCCCCCTTGCACTTCCAAGGAGAGTTAACTAAAATCAATATTTGATTACAACTGCTCACTGCTAAAACTAGCAAGAGACTTCAAACTACTCAAGCACAACTGCAAGAGATTTCCTATGCTCAAGAACAAAATCAAGAGACTTTCTATGCTCAAGCACAACTGCAAGAGACTTCTATTCAAACAGAATTACAAAGAAAATTGTTTGAGGTTGAACACTTGATATACAATCAGTGGTGTTCACAATACAAATCAGATACCGACTCTTAAGACTCTAGAATTTCTAAGATATGAAAGTTGATAAGAAATTCTAAGTGAACTTTGATGTGGAACAATTTCAGCATAGTTTTGGCACTTGTAAAATTGTTGTGTGAGTCTTGCAATTCTTTAGGTCTTCACTCCTTTATATAGAGGTGTGAAAGAGACGTTGATTTGCAACACATCAAAAATAGAGTCGTTTGAAACTTGATCAGATCACCAATGATCTGTTGCTTGATTTGGTTATTGTCCTATGAGGGAACAATTTCAAATCCATTCCATGTGAGGAATACCAGCGTAGACACAACTGTTGTTCTTGTACAATGCAGACACAAATCAGAGTAGTGGAAATAGTGGTTGTACACTTGTACTATTGTCCTTTTCCAACGTTCTCCAAAGAATAAGCATCCAATGCCTACAAATTCCTCTGAATTAACCGTTGCTTCAGGCTTCTATTCTTCTGCAATGGTAGGTGTGATAATAACAACATTTGACACAAATCTGAAGCTTTCAGTCTTCCAGCTTCTGATGATCTTCAGCTCCTGATGATCTTCAGAACCTCTGATGACGTCAGCTTCTGGTGAACAACTTCTGAGGAGGTGCTTCTGATGATGTCAGCTTCTGATGATCTTCAGAACCTCTTGTCTTCAAAACCTCTTTTCTTCAGATGCTTCCTTGCAACACAAGCTTCAATTTTGTAAATACCGTTGCTCTCATTTGTTCTTCCAGAACCTATGTATTTAAAGACACTAAATTTTTGTCTATGGTCCTGCACGCTTGAACAAATATTAGCATATCCAATTGACAATTTTTTAATACCTTGATATCATCAAAACTTAAAGGGTAATGTTAAACACCTTTTATTCCAACAAATAACACTCTCAATATGGTATTAAACCACTCTTATATAGTACGAAGACCACTCGAAACTGAAACCACTCTTATATTTATGCTCCATATTCAATTAGTGTAAAATTCATGTGCCAAGTTTCTTGTGAAGCCATATGATTGTAAGGTCACATTTCAACTTTGAGGTACACAGTTCGAGACATGCACCAAAAGTATAAAATTCATGTTTTACTAAAAATAGTGGAGATTTACTTTTCCCACCCTATGTCTTTCCTCGCACGCCCCTTTTTTTTTCTTCCAAAAATACCCGTCGTCTAGATTATATAATCCGAACACCTTCCGGAATATTAATTCCGGATTTATTCGTGGATTTTGGCACTTCATCCACCATGATGGATGATGATGCCAGGTATGAATAGATAAATTCGGATTATATAATCCAGAAATTGTAGAAAACTTCCAGATTATATAATCCGAAACGTGTAAATCACCCCGTTGAAAGTCAACAAAAGGGGTGGTGAGCGATGGTATAAAAACATAATATGGACTGCACCAACACAGAGGCAGAAACAATCTGTTTTGGTTAAACCTTTGTTTTAGAGCATATTTAGTCAATTTTGTTGGCCTTTGACCATATGCAAACCAAAAAATCAAGTTATAACATCAAAATTAACAACACAATATAATTTTCAAACATTAATAAAACATAATTATCCCAATGTTACATAACATAATTATCCAAAATATTCAAACATTAAAATTAAATAAAATACAATCAACTCCTAATAACTACACCCGTACCACCGCCACCTCTGCCACCCTCAGTAGCTCCCCGCCGATGGTAAACCTTTCCATCATGCACCTCTTTCAACACATCCTACAAATGCTGTCATTCCTCAGACCCTCGCGGTACCACATCACTAGACATCATAACATAGACATGGTCTCTGATGCGGCTCATCCTTCCGCTAAGTTGTAAGTATCCAACCTCTCCATCCTCCTGAGCAACTTGTGCATCAAGGACCTCACGCTCCAGTGGCCTCGGCACCGGTACCAGCATGTCAGGAAGAACCATGCGTGGATGAGACACCTGGTAAAACCACTCGATGTATCCCGCTATTGCCTCCACATCATAAACTACACGCTGCCCCAACTGCTCAGGTGTCAGCGCATAATCAAGTGCACGCCGAAAGCGGTTTGTGATCTCCGCTGAATTAATATGAGGAGGTGCACTCTGAACGGGATGTATCGGGATGGTCTGAACCCTCCCAAACTGATGAAGCACCCTCTCCGGCAGATATCTCACCATGCGGTCTCCGTATCTCACCCATCCAGAGTAAAGGCTGACCCGCTCAAACGGACGTGCCTGATGGTGGTCTCCATATTGGGCCATGACAACGCCACTCAGATCCAGCCTATCCAGTAGGTTTCTGTAGTTGTCTGTTGTGCCCAAACCAGACAGTGGTACAAAAAGCATCGCGCGTGGATCCCGATGCTCTCGATATCCTGCCCAGACATCCTTGCTTCCCATACCTTGGATGTGCTGATACACCCAAGCCTGCACAAAAGACAACCACATATAAATATACAAACCATAAGCACTTACATTTAAAAAAAGAAAACATAGTTTGAGCTGTTTATACCTGCAACAAAGTCAGGTATCCTGCCACTTGGCTGTAGTTCCAACGTGCAGCATTGTTGAGCTCCCTATACAAGTGAGCTAGTGCCGCAGCTCCCCATGAATAACCAACAACATGATCAAGGTCTCTAAAGTACCTCAAGTAGACAACATCCACAACATTCTGGCTCTTGTCAATGAAGAGCGTGATCCCTACCAAGTATAGCAAATATATGCCGTCAGCCTGGTCCCACAACCTCTGCACCTCCTGAGTCACACCATACTCGGTCTCCAAATCCAATTGCTCCTTCATCCGCTCCTTGAAAATCTTCTGCAAGTAGCCAAATCGACAATGTGCACCTTTGGTCTTTTCTACCTCAATAAGAGCTTCACCCGGATCATACCCCAAGTGCTCCTCCATCCATTCCACCGCCTCGTCCCGTGTGATAGTCCTGTGGGACAGAAGCATGCCGTCAATGGGGATATGCAGCAAACAGGCCATATCATCAAGTGTGACTGTCATCTCCCCAAACGGAAGGTGGAAGCTCGAAGTCTCCTCGTGCCACCTCTCTACAAATGCACAAATGAGACTGTGGTCAATTAGGCTGTAGCTGGTATCCTGAAGCCAAGACAGACCGGTGCCCTGCAATATGTCACGCCACCACCGTGCAGCCATGATAGGGGTGGTCTCTTTATCATGCATCACTTCTATCTTCTTTCCATTGCTGATGCATTTTAAATTGCCACGCCAATGCAAATAATTAAAAACAATACCTAAACATTAGTTTACACTCATGGCTTCACAAACAGCTTTAACAGTACATAAATAGGAAGTTTCACAAATATCAACATCATTTTTACACAGATTAACATTAATAAAGTGAGTTTAACATTAATAAATACCTCGCCATTAGCCGCCTTCCTGGCCACATGCACATGGTACCACCACCTTCTTCTTCTTCTTCTTCTTCTTTCGCCTTCGCCGTGGCTCCGCATCTTCCATTTCCTCGTCCATAGCCTCAAGCTCCTGCTCCTCCATTTGCTGCACGTCCACATCATCTACCATATTCTCTTGCTCCGGCTGATGCTCGACATCATCATGACGTCCTCTAGCACCCCGACGCCTCGGAGGAATAACAGCTTTCTCCTCCAGCCGTTGGGGACGCTCTCTCCTACGGGAAGCATGCCCTACCTCCCTTATGCACCGAGTATTAGAGGATGAACCTTCTGTAACATGCACACAACACAATCAACACAAAACATTACAAAACAGACGGTCAAAACCAGTACTGGGTGTTTCCAGAATTATTTTTCCAGATTGAAACAATCAAGTCCGGAAAATGAATTCCGGATTGGTTCAGTACAGAGGAAAAAAAACGTAACAAATTACTTGCATGCATACATAAATCGAACTAACCTTCCATGTGTTGTTTGTCAAGGATTGAAATGTGGTCCGTTTGAGCAAGATTTCACCGATTTTGGTTGGAATTTTGCAGTTCGGATATTGGGATTAGAGGGAGAGAGAGTAAGTGAAAAGTGAAACTATAAAAATGGGGGGTGAACGTTCTTTTATACTTCGAATTCGTCCTGAGTATGTTATCCGGACCAAATGTTAGTTGTTCGGACTTTGTTTTCCGGAGGGCAATTTGTTATTTTTTGCAGGGCGCGTGAGAAGGACATTGGTTGGGAAAAGTAAAACTCAAAATAGTGAGGTGAAGGTGAGAAAAAAACAAGAAGGGGGGGGGGGGGGGGGGAAGTGTTTTTTTTTTTTTTTTTTTT
>Ga0228710_1006235_pt1 | contig 18195 bp, 24 predicted proteins | sample MedpolnodulmetaG_FD_177995 | JGI IMG/M metagenome (GOLD analysis project Ga0228710, IMG submission 177995) | Root nodule microbial communities from Medicago polymorpha collected in Santa Monica, California, United States - pink nodules | ecosystem: Host-associated > Plants > Roots > Nodule...
CTGTTTTTATCTGTTGCACATTAAGTCTCTGATCACTACTTCAGAAGCTGATTTTCATTTGCTTCTGAACTGTGACATCAGTAGGAGAAACGAAGAAAAAGCTAACACAATTCAACCCCCCCCCCCTCCTTCCTGTGTTTTTCTCACCTTCACTAACTTCTTCTAGTAATGGGTTATATTTCTTCAAATATTTCCCATTTATACGCATGATTCGATTTTCGTCATTCAACTCTTTGATTTCATATGCATTATTCGAAAAGACTCTTAGGATATTCCACGGTCCTTCCCAACCAGGTGCCCATTTACCAAAGGCTTTGTTTCTTTTATCCATAGGCAGAATAACTTTCCAAACCAAGTCATTCACATCAAAAGTTTTTTATTTGACTTTTTTGTTATAAAACTTGGTTATTCTCTCTTTTTGCCTCATAAGGATGTCTAATGCTTTTAAACTTTCTTCATCTAAATCAACCAATTCGTCTAAAACCATATTCCAATAATGGTCAACAGGAATTTCATGTTGTCTTTGAATTTTGGTCGACTGAAGACAAATTTCTGCAGGTAACACAACATCATGTCCAAATGTAAGCCTAAAGGGAGTAGTTTTAGTTGACTTTCTAGGAGAAGTTCTATAAGCCCATAGAGCTTGATCAAGGATTTTGTGCCAATCTTTTGGACTTTCCATTGTCTTCTATTTTAATCAAAGTGATAAGGTTTTTGTTGGCCGCTTCGACTTGACCATTTGCTTAAGCATAATATGGTGTCGAAGTTAACAATTTGAAACCTGTTTGGTTAGCAAATCGTACCATTTTTCGGCCTGTAAAAACTGATCCTTGATAAGTGGTGATAGTTTATGGAATTCTAAATCTATGCAAAATATGATTTTGAATGAAACTGATGACCACATTTTGAGTAACTTTTCTTAACAGGATGGCTTTTACCCATTTGGTGAAATAGTCTATTCCAACCAATATGTATTTATGCCTTGTTGATGAACCTGGCTTAATTTCACCAATTACGTCCATAGCCCATCCTCTAAATGGCCAAGGCTTTACGATCGAATGTAATTCACTAGCAGGCACACGTTGGATTCGTGCATGTAGTTGACATTCCTGACAACCTTTTGTAAACTCTATGCAATCTTTTAACATAGTTGGCCAGTACATACCTTGTTAAAATAGAAGCCATTTCATCTTGTGACCTGCTTGATGAGATCCACATGCACCACTATGAGTATCAAAAATTGCTAAATATGCTTCAGTTTCACTGAGGAATTTGAGTAAAACCCCTTCTGGAGATTTTTTAAACAACTCATTTCCAATTATCACATAGCTTAATGCCCTATATTTGGCTTTCCTACTAGTGTCTCCTAAAGGATTTTGCAAGTATTCGACAATTGGTGTTCGCCAATCATTGTTTGATAGATTGTCAATGGCACAAATTTCAGCAAAATTTTCGAAAATTTCACCATATGAACCATTTGATTCCCTTGCCCCCCCCCCCCCCATGTTTTGGTGTTGATAATTTATCTGAACCAGGTTCTTTTGAGGCAAGTTTTTCCCTAATTTTGATAAGTTCTTCGAACTTTATCTCAGTGATTTTGTATCCTGAAGCAATTTGTGCTAAGTCATTTGCTTCCTGATTTTCAATCCTAGGCATATGTTGAATGTTTGCCTGATCGAAACGCTTCAATAAAGCAGTAACAGTGGCAAAGTAAATAATCAAATTTTCTTTAACACACTTGTATTCTTTTGTTAATTGCTTTATGACTAATTTAGAATCACCTCTAATTTCGACATCTTTTGCCCCCAGTTCGAGTAACATCTCGAGTCCTGCTATCAAGGCTTCGTATTCAGCCTCATTTGTTGTGGTTTTGAATGCCTTTATATGTTTGTAATCAAGTGTATAAATTTTGGGGTCGAATTGGGATTTTGGGGTTGAAAATGGTGAATTCCCGAGAGGAAACACCAAGAACAGGGTGACCTGTTCTGGTGTAACTCGCCCTAGCGAGATATATCTTGCCAAGTGAGTTGCCCAGTAACAGAACACCACATTTTGGGTATTTCGGGCTATGGGGGTCAATCCGAGTGATTCCAAACTGATTCTTTTGATGTAATTAAATGTATTTGAGCTTTCTAAACCTTTGAAAACATCAATTTTATTATATTGAGCTTGGATTTATGAATCGTATCATAACTTTTTGAAAATGGTTCAAGAACATGAATTTTCCGAAAACTCGATTTCTCAAGGGAAAATGGTAGGACTAGGGTTGTCTAGTATTGTTATGATTTGTAAAAATGTTTTGGATTTGTTTCATAGACTTTAACTTGGTTTTGCCTTGAAAACTTGAATTCTTTGAAAAAAGGTAAAATGATACGAACCTTGCAAAACTTTGGATATAAGTGAATTAGCCTATGAGACGTTGATGTATACACTACTGCACTCATATGTGATTTGTGTATATATGTAGTTGAGGGATTCAAACTTGTTGATTTGTTTTGTCGGATAACTTGAAAATGAAAGAAACGATACGAACTTGGGAATTTTGAATAATTGTCGGCTTTGGCCTATGAAACGTATGTGTACATGCTAATGCACTTATAAGTGATTGGTGTCTATACTCGGTTGAGGCGTTTAAATGTATTTACTTTGGTTTTGTAGAATTTGTCGGAAAATGCTAGTTTTCATAAGCTTAGACGAACTTTGTCAAATTGATACTTTATGGTTGAATAACTTGTGAGAGACTTTGAATTCATGTTAATATGATAGAATGTGAATGAGTCAATAATGTTTGGGTTTTTAATTAGATGAATGATGTGATGTGGCCAATTGACCGTATTTTGTGATTAATTTGATTTTGGAACCTTATGTTCTATAAGTTGATTGTTGTTGAGTAATTACCATGATGATTATGAAGTTGATTATGTTGATGTTTGATGATGATTATGATGTTGATTGTTATTCATTAATTACGATGCCTTATTTCCCTACTATCTTTTTCTTCCCTTCTTGATTGCATTCGCAAAGGTGTAGCTCCCAAATTTCTAATGTTTATGCGGCTGCTATTGTCCAGACGGTGCATATCATATGGTTGGTTAGGAATGCTATTTGCTTATGCTCCGCAAAAATTTCCATGCATGCTTCTATGGCAAAAATCGTCACGTTGGTGGATATGTCTGGTTTCAATTCCAACGATAAATGGTTAGTAGCGGATGTTGCATTACTGGATAATTTATTGATTCCCCCTTCTCACCAGCGTGTCAGTGATATTGTCCCGGTTATTTGGAAGCCTCCTACCATTACTTGGGTTAAGGCAAACAATGATGGATCTATTATTGGTTTTAATTCCTAATGTGGTGGAATTTTTCGATATTTTTCAGGTGCTTATCTTGGTGGTTAGAGAGTGACTCATCTAGTGCGGTTCATGCTTTCACGAACCACTCGATCATTCCTTTGCGCTTTCGGAATCGTTGGCATAAGTGCATGCAACTTGGTTTATTAGTGATTTGTTCTCATATTTACAGGGAAGGAAATTGTTGTGCAGATGCTTTGGCGACTTCAGGCCATTGCATGACTCATACTACTTGGTTCGATATTATGCCAGCTTCTCTGTCGGTTGATTTTACTAGAGACATACATGGGCTGCCTAACTTTAGATTTCCATAGCCATTTTTTGTCTTTTAATCTGTTTTTGCTTTTCCGTTTTGTGAGGGTATGGACCTAATCCCCATTATTTTGTACAAATTTTCCCTTTTTTAAATAATATTATTATGTATTAGGAAGACGGTAGAGGATAAGAGTTGTTGTTGGGTGCCAACCTAGTTGGGGCCAAACCTTTCTACTGGCCTATCAAAAAAAAATTATTACAAGTTCAAAAATTACTACTATATTTGATGCATTATTAACTTGTGTCTTAAGAGCACAAGTTAGTTTTTCCCTAATTTTTGTTTTTTTAAATAATAATAAACAAATGTTTTTATTAAAGTATCATTAGTAAGTATTGATGTATTTATTTAAAATTAAAATTGATACAAATACCAAACCCGTGCATCTCGGTGGACGTGTGGTACTCGGTCTACTTCATCATCTCGTGCAACTCGTGGGAAAAGAACCATTTACAGAACCATGTAGGACACGCTTTATTAATTATCATTGCAATCTCATCACCGTGACATTTGGTTTGATATGAATGGAGGGTATTGAATTGGATGTGGCTGAAGCCAAAGAAGATGCAGAAGCTTTTAAGAGAATCCTTATAGTTTTGAACTTATAACTTATCATTTATTATTCTAATTATACCCTTGTCATTTTATCAAAAATTCATCATTAGCCTTTTATAATTTTTACAATTTAAAATATTACATATTGTTACGATAATTGTTTTTTTTTCTCTCGACAAATTTGTTACACTATTTTTTTGTTGTTGGTATTCACGCTATTTTAAAGTGATTAAAGAAAATAATTAGATGTGTGAGGTGTATTATGTTATTAACTCTCTTCGTTCCTTAATGTAGGTATTCATTGCCTTTTTCACATTTTTTACGAAATGTTGTCAGTGTTATAAATGTGTCTGTTTTGTGTGTTAATATTATCAAATTGTCCTTTGTTTATATGTGTATTAAATTTAATTTTTCATATTTCTTGATAAGTTAGTAGTATTAATTAGGGATATGTTTATGAAAAAATAATAAATGCATCTAGTAATTTGAAATGAGGCTTACATTTAGGGACAAAAATAAAGTCAAATGGGGGTTTACATATAGGACGGAGAAAGGACTTACATATAATTCAATGGCAATAAATATTGGTCCATGAACCAATAGTTACAAAGGTAGCACCCACTTTGAATAGGCTCTATGTTTTGTTTAAACGACTATTATTTAGAGCTTGGTTTAGTGTTCTTAATAAAATCTTTGGCTTTTTGAAAGAAAAAAAAAATAATTAAGATTTTGCTAAGTGGGTCGAGTATGAATTTTGTCAATGATATAGTATAATTCTACTAGTGGGTTGAATTCAATGAGACGAATAAGCATGCTCAATAATGTTACCTACCACTCGCTCTCATGCATCATCTCGCGCAACTCGTGGGTAATAAACGATATGAATCCGACAATAATTAATATTTTATACGAATTAAAGATAAATTTTAGTATGTGGATCGAACAAGAAAAAAAAAAAAACTCCGTTTGTCCTTTTTTTAGTAGTTTGGGTTCGAACTCAGACCTTACATATATTATGGATTGTCCATACCTACTGAGTTAAACTCGCAAAAACAATACATTTTATGTCTATTTGTAAGTGTATCATTTATTGTTTGTATGTTACATAGGAAAATGATTAATCGTGCGATTTGAATAATAAAATGTTTTTTTTATTATAATATGTGTTTTATTTACTAAAATATTTATATTAATTGCGGTTATTGAAATAGATAGATAAAATACAATAAATAAAAACATATTAGTAGAAAAATAGTTGATGGTCGAGTTAGTGCAGCTTAAATGATAGTTCATTGTATATTAGTATGTAGAGGTTGAGCTTTTACATCAGATTCTCCACTTTTGCAAATTCTGAATTTTCCATTTATCTACATTTATAATGTGTGAGTTTAAATATTAGGCTATTTGACCATATAAAAATGCAAATTCCTTTTTAAATGGAAAAAGAAAAAAATTTATTAATGATTTATTGATATTTTAAATTGACAATTAGATACATAAACTACTCCAAATACTCCCTCCGATCCTATTTATTGATGTATCTTGTCTAAAATATAGACCAAATTCATCATTCATGCAATGAATAAAAAAATCATTTATATATATATATATATATATATATATATATATATATATATATGACCGGAGAGAGGAAATAATATATAACAAGACTAGGGAAGTAAGAAAAACCAATATCAGCACACATACCAATTCATTTCATCTGCTCAACGATACCAATTTCTATAAATTTCATGGTTCTGATTTCATATATTCACAATTTCCCGAAAAACTTATTACACACTTAGTTTGGTTTTATTATTGCATTCTCTATTACAAACAAAGAAATGGAATTATCTTGGGCAACAAATTCAGCAATAATTCTCATCATTGTGACATTTGGTTTGGTATACGCATGGAGGGTATTGAATTGGATGTGGCTGAAGCCAAAGAAGATAGAGAAGCTTTTAAGAGAACAAGGCCTTCAAGGGAATCCTTATAGACTTTTGCTTGGGGATGCAAAGGATTATTTTGTGATGCAAAAGAAAGTTCAATCCAATCCCATGAATCTGTCTGATGATATTGCACCACGTGTTGCTCCTTACATTCATCACGCTGTTCAAACTCACGGTAATTTTCTTTATTTCAAACTCAATCTTACTACAAGAGTTTTGATTTGTAGTGATAGAGAAAATCTATCACTAATTTGTTTGTCTGTCAAAGTTTATTGACTGTTTTTACTAAAGATTTCCACTTTTATCTCTTTTTTGTCAAGTAGTTTAGGGAAAAGAAATTCATCATAAGGGGGTGTTTGGAGTTCGAACCTAGCTAACATCACGAGTACTTCGACTTTTATCTCGAGCGGTGTGAAAATGAAAATCAATTATAGAACAACTTGCTTTCACTACTTCATGCTATTTTGATTTTTGACAAAGATTGAAATTAAGGAAAAAGCAATTGAACCCCACTTAGATTGGTATGGTAGTGTTGACTTGGGACCTTGAAGTGTGTTTCTTATCAAGGTCTCAGATTCGATTCTTCCAGATGAATTTGGTTGGGATATCTTAGCTTTATAAAAACAACTTGCGTAAAACTTTCACTGATGGAAGATATTTAAATTGCAAGTCCTCAGTAAAAAAAGAGCTGTTGTTTGCGTAAATTCTCAGAACCATATTATAGCGATAACCTTATTGAAGTCATGTTGTGGTACAATTGATCTTCACTAATATTCCACCCATTGAATGCAGGGAAAAAATCTTTTATTTGGTTTGGAACAAAACCATGGGTGATTCTCAATGAACCTGAGCAAATAAGAGAAGTATTCAACAAGATGAATGAGTTCCCAAAGGTTCAATATAATTTTCTGAAGTTAATAACCCGTGGTCTTGTTAAACTAGAAGGAGAAAAGTGGAGCAAGCATAGAAAAATAATCAACCCTGCTTTTCACATGGAAAAATTGAAGGTTATTTTCTTTTTTTATTTTTATTTTTTTTGCACAGCTCTACTAATGAGCTTCACTAACGATGAATCGTTCGAGAGAACCCGAGTTCAATTTTTAGGTAGAACAATTATTCGTTAGGCTATCCTTAACTCGCGGATGAACTCCGGATTACCAGGGTCCTTTTTCCTGGGGACCTGATGGTTAACGCCAAAAAAATAATTATTTGTTTTTGATTATCTTGCAAATTACACTTCTACAATCTACATAGTTTTGTTTATTTGAACTCTTAGATGTTTCTTATTTATTACACCATAGATTATGACACCAACATTCTTGAAAAGCTGCAATGATTTGATTAGCAATTGGGAAGAAATGTTGTCTTCAAATGGATCGTGTGAATTGGACATATGGCCTTCCCTTCAGAGCTTGACAAGTGATGTTATTGCTCGTTCGTCATTTGGAAGTAGTTATGAAGAAGGAAGAAAAGTATTTCAACTTCAAATAGAGCAAGGTGAACTTATAATGAAAAATCTAATGAAATCTTTAATCCCTTTATGGAGGTAAGACTGTTATATCATAGTGCCAGTTCATTTTTCCTTCTCTAATCACGAAGATGCTAGTTTTACATGACTATTCTTTTTACTTGTAGGTTTTTACCTACAGCTGATCATAGAAAGATATATGAAAATGATAGACAAATAGAAACTACTATTAAGAATATAATTAACAAGAGGGAGAAAGCAATAAAGGCAGGTGAAGCCACTGAGAATGACTTATTAGGTCTCCTTCTAGAGTCAAACCACAGAGAAATTAAAGAACATGGAAACTTCAAGAATATGGGATTGAGTCTTGAAGAAGTAGTGGGGGAATGCATGTTATTCCATATTGCAGGGCAAGAGACTACTTCAGATTTGCTTGTTTGGACAATGGTATTGTTGAGTAGGTACCCTGATTGGCAAGAACATGCAAGGAAGGAAGTATTAGAAATATTTGGCAATGAGAAACCAGACTTTGATGGACTAAATAAACTTAAGATTGTAAGTATTTTAATTTCAGCTTAGTTATGTTTGTTTAAGATGATATCTTCCAATAGCCTTAATACTTTTGGTAACATCAATTGTTTTTTTATAGATGGGCATGATTTTGTATGAGGTTTTGAGGTTGTACCCTCCTGTAACCGGCGTTTCTCGAAGAGTTGTGAATGATATAAAACTTGGAGACTTGACATTATATGCTGGAATGGATGTTTACTTGCCAATTGTTTTGGTTCACCATGACTGTGAACTATGGGGTGATGATGCAAAGATTTTCAATCCTGAGAGATTTTCTGGTGGAATTTCCAAAGCAACAAATGGAAGATTTTCATATTTTCCATTTGGAGCGGGTCCTAGAATCTGCGTTGGACAAACCTTTTCCCTATTGGAAGCAAAGATGGCAATGGCATTGATTTTACAAAAATTTTCATTTGAACTTTCTCAAACATATGCTCATGCTCCAGCTGTGGTGCTTACTGTTCAGCCACAACATGGTGCTCAAGTTATTCTACGGAAAATCAAAACATAAAAACAACATCAGAGAAGAAACATATACGTAGAGCTTTCACTATCTTTCATGAAGTATACCCGGAGCGTAATGGAGCTATTACCTTGTATGTCATCTAGATTTATCTAAATTTCAATATTCCTAATGTATGTTTTTAATTTAAATTCGAAAAATTATTGTAAGACCCATACTTTGGAAATAGCTAGTTCAAGGGCTTTTGACGTTGGACTTGTTTTAAGAACGGTTTATTTCCTTATGTGTGATTAGAAAGTGTTTATGTGATCTCTGTTAGCATGAATAAATATCACGACATGTTTAAATGCTACTTTGTGCTAATCTTTTATCTGTTGTAAGATATTTCAATTTTGGTTTTAATGGAAACCAAACAAAAGTTCATCTGTTATCAAAATTTTAAGAGACTTTATTTGTCACTAAAATTCATAGCTCGATACTGCGCCTCAATAATTGACCTTGCAACAACAGTTTTCTATTTTACTTCTCTATGAAACTAAGTTTCCTCCCATTAGAACACAATAATTGGAAGTAGATCTTCTATCATTCACATTACCTACCCAATCTGCATCTGAATATTCAACGATATTGGTATGGTTTTTGTTTGAAAAATAAGTCACTAGGTGAGTTCAGAAATTGACAAACAACACTAACATCAAACTAAATATTTGGTCTAGTCATAGTGAGATAATTCATCTTCCTAACTAACCACCTGCATCTGCTTGGGTCAGGATACAACTCCTTGATTATATAAAACCTTCACATTGGGGTCCATAGGAATATCAAGTAGTTTACAATCAAGCATCTTGTCTCTTCCAAGATATCGAGAACATATTTTCTCTGAGAAATAGCAATGTCTTATTGGGACTAAGTTACTTCAATCTCAAGAAAATAACGCAATCGACCTAAATAGTTTGTTTGAAAGTGGCTGAAAAAAATGTTTCTTTAGGTCTTTAATGTCTTCTTTATCATTACCAGTAATAACAATGTCATCTACATATAATACAAGATAAATGTCATTGTTCAAAGATGAACATTTAAAGAATACAAAATGATCTGTTTCACTATGAATCATGCCAAACTGTTGAATAACCATGTTGAATTTTCCAAACCAACCTTGAGATGCTTGTTTCAGACCATACAATGATTTATGTAACTTGCAAATAAGACCATACTCCCCTTGACCAATAAAGTAAGGTGGTCGCTCCATATAAATTTTATCTTCTAAGTCACCATGCAAGAAAACATTATTAATATGAAGCTGATACAAAGGCCAATGCTTCTTATAAGCCGTTGACAAGAAAAGACGAAAAGAGGTCATTTTTGCAACTCGAGAAAAGGTGTCACTGTAGTCAAGGCCATAAATTTGAGTGTATCCTTTTGCTACTAACCCAGCTTTCAAACGATCCACATGTCAATGAGCAGACTTAAGGAAAGGAATATCACAAAAAGAGGCAGAAGGTGTGGACTCAGCATAATCATCAACCAGAGGCATCTTGGGAGCCTCTAGTTGTCTTGATGCATTCCTTCTAAGCTCTATTAATTAATTCCACAAACTTCAAGATTTCATTATACAAGCAGCTTAGGGCCACCAAGTTTTTCTCCATAGACTATGTGCTAAAATTCTTCAGGCTCTCAAGGGCTTCAGTTACTTGAGTTTTCAAGTTATTCCATTGAAATGAGTAAGCTTCAACATCATAAGAACCGAGTCTATCTGAAGTTCTGAACCTTATTGTAGATAATAGTTCTAATTTCCACTTGTTGCTGAACAGGTGCACAGTCTTGTTTGTGGCGGCGCATTGTCGTGCCCCCTTGACAACATTGGAGAACTTTTCTTTTTCTTCATATCTGGGTCCTGAATGTGAAAACTAAGGTCCTGTAGTAAAGTATATAGGTGAGGGGAATGTGTTTGGATTTTTTAGAGGTTATTATGTTATAATAATGATGAGTTACTTGATGATGTTATTTAGAGGTGAATGAGATTTTATATTTGGTGTTATGGTGTTATTATCGATGAGATAAATGATTTTGTTAACGGTGTTGTATTTGGTGAGATGAAATATTATGTTATATTGTTGTTATCGATGATATAAATGATCGTGTTAATGGTGTCAATATTGGTGAGAAAAAATGTTGTGATATGGTGAGATAAACATGTGTTTCAAAACTATGTACTATTGGTGATGATATACTGTGAATATATTATATTAGTGAGTCTTTCCTCAAGCATCATATAGATCGATGTTAGGAAAATTAGTGAGACTGGTGAGTGTATGCTCAGTAACATAACTCTGACATTGTTTACACTGATTTTTGGTTAACAACCGCTGGTTTAAGAATAGTTACTTGCAAGATCAACCAGTAAATCTTAAGGATATATTGTGCTTTTACTTTTCCAAAAATTCATGATTGTTCTTCAATAATGTAAGAAGATATTGGAGATAGTTATCGAATTTAACTTAATCAAATCCGTCGAAGTCACTTTCGAAGTACAAGTAAAAAGTATTGCTTGAAATAAACAAGTAAATTGCAAAGATACTTAAGAAAATAAACTTAAATTGCATTGATTGAATATAAATTGGTACACATATTCATACATTGCAACTTGTGACTCATTTCTCTCTTGAATGCGGATAGTTTGAGTGTAAGTTTTTTATATGATTGGATTGTGACCCCTTTCTCTTGCGAGAAACTACTATTTATACTAATAGAAAATAACTTCCTACATAGAATTTGAAACTATAATTGTTAATATCGAACAATAGATGTCTGTTCAATTCGAATTTCAAACACACGCTCCTTGGATGTATCCGTTGGCTCCACTCTATCCAAAACAAACCGTTTTCGACGTACTTTGCCTGTCGAACCAAAACACGTGCTCCGAATGCTTCCAACACGTCTAATTTCGACTAAGTGTCTAAGAATAACAACATTTATTTCTTCAAGCACAAACTCAACCTTAGTCTGACTGCATTTAAGTCTTCTTTCTGAAAATACATGCTAAAAAATTTCGCCCCAAAAACATCATTTTCGATTTTATCCCTTGATATGGAGAAAAGAGTGTTTTTGACCTTTACCTTTGATAGAAAAAGGTGTTTTGATCGAAATGACGTCATCGTCTGAAGAAGCAGTTCAAAATAACCTTTATGGTGTCCCCACCACAACTAGTGGGCCACGTCCCAAACATTAGGAACTACAATTTTTTTATTCATTAAAAAACTGTCATCATAAGATGTTGACACTTGTCTAAATCAAAGGCTATAAAACAAAGGTTTTACCTTTCCCTTTCAACTTTCTATCTTCACCAGATTTTTTACTGTTCTTTCTCCTTCATCGCAAAAGAGAAAAACCTCCATAGCCAAACTTCAAACAATCACATAAATTTCTTACCATTTCCCTGTTTTAATCGACTAATCATTACAAACCTAGGAGAATCTTCTCCGCAAATTCCAATTTGTGACAAGCCTGTCAACATCTCAAAAGAAGTCCCGGTTGGCAGTTCTCAATTCATGGAAGATCCAGATATCAAGGCAGCCGAGGAAAAAATCTGGAAATCCCAGGTAATTGTTCCGTGCCCTAATTCTCCACATGCATTTTTAGGACCCTTTCCAGACGACAACGAAGATCAAGAAAAGCTTAGCGCTGTTTTTCCCAGTTCCAAAAAACATCTTCTTTTAGTTTTCACCAAAGGTCCTTATGACATCAGTTTCCTCAAATCCAAATTTAGGACAGAACCCAAACACGAAAACAACGAGGAGTATATCTCCTGGTTAGATAAAGTAGAAAAGAAAAAGGGTCAATTTTGGAAAGACATAGGTATCTTTGATCTCGCCCAACTATCTAGGCAATGACCCAAATACCACAATGAGATGTTGATTGCTGCTCTTCACTTCTAGAACCCTTCAACCAGCAGCCTCCACTTAAAATGTGGCATGCTTACTCCCACCTTGCTAGACGTTGCTGGCCTTACTGGTCTAAAACCCATTGGCTACACTTTCGATCCAACCGATCACGACTCGAAAATCTCTTTTGACTTCACTAGACTTGTTTATGGCAATTTTATAATAGACCACCGTGTTACCACGAGTGCCGAGGTTTCTGACAAGGAACATATTGCCTTCCTAACTTATTGGCTATCCATGTACATTTTTTGTTCGAGATCCATTCAACTGCACGAGGGGAGAGATATTTGCTTAAGTAAACTCATATTGGGATCCCTATATGGGAATCTAAACCAAGCAGTGACCAGCATCAAAGAATACCAATCAGGGAGTAGTCTGATCATACCTGGACCTATTTGGTTGTTTCAATTGTGGCTCTTAGCCACTTTCAGGACAAAACTGGCGGTTTTTCTTCCTACCAACTTTACGAAAGCATATGAGAATATATCTACTGAAGGGATAGGTCTGGCCATGTTTCGACATGGCAACAGAAGCTCGCAAGAGTTATTTTCCATTGCTTACGAAGCTTTCTTGGGGTGTGATGTATTTTCCCCTACTTTGGCCCCATTCATAACTAGGGTCCGAGGGCCAACTTGGTTCAGAAAGGAATTCCCAGCCATGTCAATCGAGGATGAGGCAGAGATAAATGCCATATGGCAGGCTTATCTGACTCCTACATTCCTGTCTAGCAGGACAACGACTCGTGATCCCTATGGGGTATATGCTTATTAGCCAAATCAAGTAGCCAGACAGTTTGGTTTGGTACAACCAAAGCCTAACTCTCTGCACAACTGTTTAGACGATTTGAGGCAACCATTGATAGAGCATGTGTGGAGGTCAATTCTGCGCAAAGCTCAAGATCAAAGCCTCATTTTTGAGCCTATTCCTTTCATTATATCATATGCATGTACTGAGGCCTTCTTTCGATGGTGGCAAGACTATTATAGACATTAAACCAATCGAGTGAAACCTGAAAATCTGCTTCCTCAACTAATATCTGCTTTTGACATTGTGCAGAACAAAGTGAAGAACAAAGGTACCCACATCCGAGAAATTCAAGCTTTCCAAAAAAATTTCCAAACTGTTTATGATCCTTTACATCCCAAAATGACAGTCTATTACGCCGCCCGAACTTTAAAAGACAAGATTTTAGATAAGATCCCAACAATGAATTTTCCACCTTTCACTCCTAGTAAATACCTCTTTGCACTACACTTTAAAATCAAATTTCCGTCGTTGCCAACCAGTGAACTGGCTTTGGCCTTTAGGCCGCCATACCAACATGGTTCTTTTGTGATTCTTTACTAGGAATGAAACAAAAAATTAAAAACGAAAGAAAAAGACAAAGTGACTGCGACTAAATGTAATCTATACACGTTTAAAGGTCACCTTCATTTTAATTTTTCTCACATTCGAATCCTTTCTCCAATAGGACTAGGTAATGGACTTTTTAATTATTCAAAGAAAACGGACAATACTCATCGAAAGAATACCACTTATCTGTTCATTCGCATGCTTGCAACCGTCCCTAAAGTCAAGGGACACAAAGAAAGGTGAAGACGTCAGTGTGCCAACCCGATTGAAATCAGAAAAATCCTCCAAAAAGATAAAATCTTCTCAATCAGAGAAGAAGAAGATCACCCCCTCTCCTGAACCCTCTCTAAAAAGGACCAAGGATTCATCGGCTGAAGAAAAGGTAAATCTCCTATCTCTTGACAGATCTTTTAATAGAGGCTTTACTTATGTGATACCCATCTAACATTAATGGAGTTCATATTTCTTGCAACTTGAAGTTCTGCTCGAAACGGTCGAGGCCATTGAGGATGCCCCTGGGGCACCCAAGAACAAAGAACGCCGAAAGAAGAGAAAACAAGAGGCACTGGGCGCAACCAAGGCATTGGATATGACCACCGAAAAAACACCCGTTGAGGGATCCCCAGAAAAATCAATTTCAAAGAGGAGGGAGCGTAGTCATAAAGACTCGAAACCGAACAATGCTCATTCCTGTGTTGGTGATAATGTCTCCAAGGTAATCATCGATCCACACTTGATTCGAGTGGCTTTAAAGCCATTTATCTTATGTCAATAATATATTCTAATACTCAAACACTTTTTCTTACCAGAGTATCGAGCATAGCAACGCTGATACATCTCAACAAGCATAACTTCCATCTACCGATCTTCTAGCTGCATCTCCTATCGTTGAGGAGGAAGCTGATGTTGAGTCGAGCCCCTCTCCACTAAATCACGAGGTGCTTTCTCCCGACCAACGCCCGGCATCCCATGCGGAAGACTTGGGGCAGGAACAGTCGAAAGGAGGCGATGGTCAAAACAGTGCAGGACATTTGATCCCTGATGCCTCTTCTGATCAACACATTGTGGTTGTAACAAAATGCAACGTTGACCTAGGCAGTGCGTTCAATCTGGGTGATAAATCATCGAAAGATGCTATGCCAATGGCCAATGTCCAAACAACCAATGTGGCCATAAGTCAAGAGGAACTCGACCAGCTTGAGAAAAACAATCCTCTCGAAGCTTTTGACTTCTTGATAAAGAGTGATGTCCTTTTCTCTAGAAGCACTGGAAAGTCCCCAGATGTTTCTGCCAATGATCCCTCAGAGACTTCTAAGGAAAACCTTTTGGCGGAGTTTCGAAACAAGGTATTCGGCATAAATTTGTTTGAAGCCATAGAATAAAACGACGCCATTATCTTTGAAGTGAAGGAATTGCTCCACAAATTGGGCGAACTTCCTTCTGGTTCGAAATTCCGAGAATTTTCTCAGGCTTTGGAGCCCCTTATGGATGGTATCAACCAGGGTTTCCAACAAAAGAAAGCTGATCAATCCAAACTCGATGAACAAACCCTGCGTTGCAACCAACTTCTGGCTGAAGTTGCCACTTTCCAGGCGAAGCTCGATGCCTTCCGTCAAGAGACTCCAAATCCCCAACAAAGGGCGGCAGAACTCGATTCTACTATTGCCAAATACAAAGCAGAAATCCAGAGCTTAGAGCTCTAGAAAGCCAACCTCCTGGAAAAGGAGGGTTACCTGGAAAAGGAGGGTTACCTGAAAAAAGAGGCTAGCGTCGCTATACAAAAAGTCAAAGAGTCAAAAATGTCCCAGCAAGACATAACAATGCTTATTGACAATGGCAAAGCCCTCAATGAGAAATTGACTGGCTTCAAGGGCCAACTTGATAAACTTACGTCTGGTTTTACCATTTGAACTACCCTTTGTAATTTTATGTTTTGAACAACATTTCGTCCCTTTAAATTCCTGTAACTTTTAATTTATGTGACATCACAAATAGTTTCATGACATTTTACTTCACTTGAGTGTTTTCTATTTGCTAGTCCCTATTATTTAATTACAAAATTTATTTCTGGGACAAGTTCCAAGGATAGTAATGATGAGAAACTAAAAAGTTTCTTTACTTTAACTTCTCAAGTTAAAACTGCTTATGAAACCGTAAAATAACATTATTTATGATAACACTTAGGGAGTTAAAAATAAAGATAAAATAAAAACCTCTACAACTTCCTTCTTTTTACGAGGCATATATGCAACTGCCATTTGCCACGTGTCAACATCTTTGGATGATGGAAACTGCAAAGTTGAACTTCTTTTGAACCTCTTTGCTCACCATAAATAACGTACCTTCCTTTGGAAGTTCTATTCCATCTTCATCTCTTCCAATCCTTTTCTTCCGTCAGAATGAATTTTTTAAGTGATGATTTGATTCTTAATATTGCTGAGAGGGTCGCTGCCGATAGCATGCATGGCCTGTTTGGTTTCATGAGAACGAACAAGAGACATGTTGATCTTTGCAAGTCTGATGAGGTCTCTAGAGCCTTTGGTGATGATGCCATTGAGTTGCTCACTAATCTGGACATAACCCCTGAAAGTCTCAAGTTCATGCATCGTTTATGGGACGCTGGTCACCACATGTTCTGCATTCTCCGGTGCACTCAGCAACTGTTGCACCCAAAACCTCGCTTTGACAAGATTGATGATTTGCTGGGGAAGGCTGAGGCTGCAAAATCTCAATGTGCGAAATACTTTCGCCTTTTGATGAGGGCTACCTCTTGGCCACTTGTTGATGAGGCGGAACTCCTAGATGATTTCGGGAAACTTTTAATGACTACGAGCCTTCAGCGTCATAGGTATGACATATTGGGAAGCACTACCTCTTTTGAATTCCGTTGTCATTGGTACAAAAGATGGTTGCCCCCAGGCATGGTTCGTCGTCGATTTTGCAATAACTGGCTTAACTGCCCAGGGGACGGAAGAAGAGGTAATTACCGTGGGTTTCTTCCTACTGATGATGACGAATACGTCTTCAACCACGCCTACGTTCGTTGTCGCCTTGATAGTGAGGTCAGGTGGCTGATTGACGTTTTTGGCTTCGATCACAATGCCTAGAGCCTCGGTGGTCCTCTGATTCTAACTTTAGATTTTAACTCCATCTTTTCTTTCAGCATTTAAGCTTTCTAGTTTTTTATCTTGACCATGCACTCATCTTGTAATGGCTAGTTTGATTTTCCATTTCGGGGACTTTTGATGTTTAAATGTAATTTGCCCATTGGTTGGCTTTATCATCTAATGCCATTTTGGTTTCTTTTCGAATTACTTGTGTGATTTTCATCTCTTGCAGCAATGGTTTGTATCTTTTCAAATATTTCCCATTTATGCGTAAAACCCTTTGATCATCATTCAGCTCTTCGATCTCGTATGCGTTATTCGAAAAGACTGTTAGAATTTCCCATGGTCCTTCCCAACTTGGTGACCATTTTCCCAAGGCTCGATCCTTCTTGTCCATTAACAAGATGACTTTCCACACCAAATCTCCTTGAGCGAAAAACTTCAATTTTACTTTCTTATTGTAAGCTTTTGCTACTCTTTCTTTTTATTTTGTGAGGACTTCCAATGCCATTAATCTTTCTTCATCTAAATCAACTAGTTCGTCTAAAATCATATTCCAATAATGATTTGTCGGAATATCGCATTGTCTTTGTATTCTAGTTGATTGAAGACAAATTTCGATTGGTAGCATTGCGTCATGACCAAATGTTAACCTAAAAGGTGTGGTGTTAATCGATTCTTTAGGGGATGTTCGACATGGCCATAAGGCCTCGCCGAGAACTTTTTGCCAATTCTTGGGTTTCTCTTTAGTTTTCTTCTTGATTATGGAAATAATGCTTTTGTTTGCCGCTTCTACTTGACCATTTGCTTGGGCATAATATGGTGTCGAGGTTAACAGTTTATAACCAGTATCTTCTGAAGGTGAGAAGAACCACAAGAAGGGGAGGTTGAATTGTGTTTTTGGAAACTTCTTCTTTTACTTTCTAGATAACTGTTCTCAGGTTCAGAGTCTGAAGTAGTTCAGAGTCTGAGTGAGTTCAGAGTTTATGTGCAGCGAATAAAGTAAAGAACAGAAGAAGAGAGAACACAAGCAATTATACAGGTTCCTTCCACAAACCGGAAGTAGTCCTGTCCTCCTTGCACTTCCAAGGAGAGTTCCACTAAAATGTAATCTCAAATTACAA
>Ga0228710_1006236_pt1 | contig 18194 bp, 15 predicted proteins | sample MedpolnodulmetaG_FD_177995 | JGI IMG/M metagenome (GOLD analysis project Ga0228710, IMG submission 177995) | Root nodule microbial communities from Medicago polymorpha collected in Santa Monica, California, United States - pink nodules | ecosystem: Host-associated > Plants > Roots > Nodule...
GTTCTTTACATTATCCGCTGCACATAGACTCTGAACTCACTCAGACTCTGAACTACTTCAGACTCTGAACCTGAGGACAGTTATCTAGAACGTAAAAGAAGAAGTTTCCAAAAACACAATTCAACCCTCCCTTCTTGTGGTTTTTCTCACCTTCAAAATACTCATACACCATCATCTTAATAATTACCCCAAGTTACTACTAACTCTACTAAAATAACTCACCACACCAAAATTACAAAATACCCTCACTCATCAAATTACCAAAATGCCCTTATCCCTAAAATAACTAAAATACTCTTCTCATCTAAAAATCCACTAATCCCTAATCAAACACACAAAGTAGGTTCGATAAGAATAACTGCACAATCATCAATCTGACCAACAAGTCCATGTTAAGAATTTGAAAGAGGAAATGCAATGTTTATAAGATAAATTTATGTAATTTAGATGACTAGAAGGTAGTTTACCTTATGTTAATGAATGATGAAAAATGGTTGATGGTGTATTTGGTGAACTTGCAATTGTACCAAATAGTATCAAGTAATAAAGTAGTAAGTTAATTGTCTTCACAACGATTGTCGTTAAATTCGGTAATTAGCGGAATCTATTTAGAAAAGAAAATAAAAGGAAAGATTTGAAGGTGGTTGCAGGGTTTTAATTGTCACTCCCAATGCATGATTAGGTTTGGTTAATTTAGAAGTATAACGGCGTTTATGGAATTCTTCAATCCCCCCCTTCGTCTTTGTTGGAAATTAAATCGAGAAAGAATTAGTTTATAACATGTATTATGTTTGGATTTAAGAAAGTAGAACATAACCCCGAGATGAATTAGTGGAAGTTTATTTTAACGTTCCCGCAATTCAACCATTTATAATTGTGGGGTTCCTTTAAAACGAGTTATAGTCCTAAATTTATACTTAGATTCAATTATATTAGAAACTAAGCAATTCAACACTTCCTTGCTTCAATGGAATTAGGGTTGTCAATCCTAATATGTTCCATCTAAGATATGATATGAAAACAGGTATATACGCATTAAATTAGACTTTAGATTATAAACTGAATAAAAACTTTATCAATAGAATCCAACAAATATGAAGGGGTTCATTGGGGAACCCTAATAAAAGAGGTTTAGTTGCTTAATAAAACTGACATCATTACAAAACATACCTTAGTGAGAACAAGAGGAGGATGGAGATCCTCTTCCTTGAAGCTCATGATGCTTGACCCTTTCCTTGTATAGCTAGCTTTCTGAATGAATAAAAGAGTGTGCAAGGGTCTTTGTTTATAATGCATGATTAATTAGAGGTTAAGAGAGTGAAAGTAGGATTTTTCCTACCAAAAACAACTTGGAGAACAAGAAAACAACACTTCCTTCCTGTGTCATTGCACAAGGCACGTGGTTTGGTGAGCAGGGCGCATGAAGAAGTGATGATGCGCAAGGGTTTTAGAAGAATGTATCTAAGGTTTTGATGATAATAATGTATAAAAGAACAATTGGTTACTCTAATGTGTGTAAAAGTATGCAGGGCCATAGAATTAAATTCAAACTTCAAAGTCAAGTTTTTGGTTATGATATATTAAGATCAAAACACAAAGGAAATCATTTTGATACTCAAGATAAAATGCGAATCAAGCCTTAAAGACTTAAAAGATGATATGAATAAAGGTTAATAAAAAAAGTCAAAGCTCTAGCCAGAAGATGAATTAAGGCTTAAAAACTATGATAAAAAGGAGTTTTGGTTGACTCTAATCAGTTTTATCATCTTATGACAGAACATTGCTTTCAAGTTCTGATCTTACTGTTTGTCTTCTTTTGACCTCTTATAGAAACATACAAAGAAATTCAAAGGCAAAGAGAATGTAAAAGATCATTCTCAATGAGGCAAAAAACTCCTCTTGAACTATTCAACGACATTATCCATTAGAGGAAAAGTTTTCAAAATCTGATCAAAGTTTTTCATGGATGGTTTTGATGTGCTAGCACTCTTTAAACAATGGGTCTATTATTCTTTTCTATATAGGGACCTGAGCAGTTTGAAGAACATAAGAGACTTCACATATTTTACAATTGCCAAGAATCTGTCAAATTGAAAAGTACACAAGCACTTAGAAACTTCTTATCAACTTTATATCTTAGAATTTATTAGTGTCAGAAGTCACTTCAATTAAATTTTTTGTTTACCACTCTTTGAGTACAAAGTGTAAACACAATCAAACTTATTTCATTAACTCTAATTATAGAAGTCATCTTGTGTAAGGCAAAGAAATCTTAGACTTGTGTGTCTAGGTAATCGTAATCTTGTGTGATTATAGTGAAAAATCTCTTGAAAGTGCAGGAGGACTGGACTAATCTCGGAGTGTGGGGTGAACCATGATAATTAATTATGTGCCCCCCCCCCCATCTATCTCTCTGATTTTCTTGTTTACTTTGTTTAGTTTAAATTCTTAGAAAAAAACCAACGCAATTCAACCCACCTTCTTGTGTTTTTGTCACATTCAATCATTCAAAAAAATTATCATATCAACTTTCTCATATAGATACATACAAATTTGTTTCAAATGATATAAACATATAAAATTCGCAACGGGCGCGGTGTAATTGTGTAACGGATTTTTGCATATAAAATAAACAAATATTTAATAAAAACATTACATTAACGTTGATAATTTTATTTAATATTTTTAAACATTTCACAATATTAACAATATAATTATTAGTTTTATATAATTATCTCACTATTACCCGATCTATGCTTATGCATAGGTCTATTACCATTTTATATTAATAGCGGGGGAAAATGGACATTGTTAATCCCGTGTCAAAAATTGTCTCAACACCACCTATTTTTTGTGAAAGACGAAGAAGAGAAACTTAGAGATAAGATTGATCTTAAACGATTAAAATAACTTATTAATCTAACGTTTCAAAAAGAAAATAAAAAAAGTCAATTCATAAGTATACTAATACAATAATATTAAAAGTTACGACAAATCTCATTAAATGAAAAGTGTGCATTAAATTTATAATCCGATATTTGAAAACAAAGAATTAGTCAAAAAAGGAAGAAAAAAAATAAACGCATCATAAAATGCTGGTTTGTGACACAAATGGAAGGCATGCCCTAGAGGATGCATGAATCATGACAAACTGTAGCAAGTGTACATTGAATCATATCAATTTTTTGTGTGAGCTGGATATCATATGCGTGCAACTACAAAGTCTAATCCCTATACCCATATAGTATCCAATGGGTGAAAATCTTACCCTCATGAGATTTAGCACGAGTGAATTCTCAAAGCCGGATTCAAAGCCAAGACCTTCGGTTAACATGGAAGAGAACCCTTACCATCTCATCCGTGTGTTCATGGGTGACTCATTGATTTGTAAATGAAAGAGTGTGACACTAAATTAATGAAAATCTATGTTTCTTAGTATGCATAGAAAATATACATTTCAAAGATCACTTGAAAACTCACACACAAATATGAGATATTAGAATTGATCCTGGATAACCACAAAAAATATCCTTTATAACAATTTAGGCATTGTTAGGTGAGATAGGTCTTACGAACAATTAATTCTACAATTTAATCAACTAAATATGTTATTTACTCATTATTAAAAAGACTCGTAATAACTTTTTTGTCATTATATATATAATTACAAATGAGAGAAAAAAAAGAAAAATACTTAAAAAAAGATAAAAAATAATTTAACAATTACAATTGTCTATAGAAATATCAATCCCCTTTATATTTTTTAATTAAAAATATTCTTTTTCTTATTATAAATAGCGATCAAGAGTTCAACTTGGTCATACTCCACCATCAAATATCTCTCTCTCTCTCTGCCTCTCTCTCTCTCTCTCATGGAAAACGATGATTGGGATCTCTTTTCTATTGTACGTAGCTGCAAAGCTACCACCGTTACTACTCCTTCCACCATATGTCAAACTCCACCTCTAACCTTACCAACTATCTCCACCACCGCCTCCATCACCACAAATAACATCATATCCCCTCACAACACCTCACCATTTTGCTTTGATGATTTTACATTTACACAAGAAAATAACACAATCCTAATTTCACCTTTTAAACCAAATGACTTCATCGAACTAGACAAATTGATAATTAGTTCCGATCCCACAAATATTATCCCCACCCCTACTACTACCAATATCCCGACCCCCTCAATCACTTCCACCACTATTCCCACTCCATCGGCAACCCCCACCATTATCTCAACCCCTTCAACCATTACTATCCCGACTCACATCACAGCTGATACCATTACTAACACTAGTTTTCATGGATCCGATCAAAGTTCTACATTATTTAATTTCCTAACACTCATCGAACAACAACAGATGCAACCAAGTGAGTTCACTGAGCTAGAAAAATGGATACTTCAATTCAATCCTACCTCCACTATCCCCATCTCCACCAATTCCGCTCCTTACCCCACTACCACCACTACAATTACCCCCATCACCACAACCATCACCACCCCCATAACTAGTATTAGCACCCCCACCACCACTACCCCTATTATTCATACCACCACAACAACCATGACTAATTATAGTGATAATAGATTCAATCAATATCACACCATTTCTTATTTTTCAATACCCATCGAACAACAACAGGTTCAACCAAACCATAATCAAGTATCTGTTTTAGACTCTCTTTCCTGCATTAAGACCACAACCACCAATTTTCATTGTGAGCTCAACCATCCATTAGTTCCACAACAACCCCGGAGGAATCAAAATAAAGGAAAAAGGTAAAATATTGATTCCTACTATCTAATATATTTTATATATAAATATATTTCACTGTTTCAATATAGTTAAAATACTTTTACATAACTCTGCGTGACCTAAAATCATCTTACCTTTCTTTTATTATAGAAAAAATAATAACCAAGTGACATTGGTTAGGTATGTGGAGGCAGATAAGATTTCAGAAGATTCAGATTCATGGTCCTGGAGAAAATATGGACAAAAACTCATTAAAGGGTCTCCACATCCAAGGTATTTACGCATTCAAAACTGTAACGTTCTCATATTTTAATTTTTTCGTCATATCAACACAATATCTTTGTTACCTAATACACACACCCACGCTAAGGGTTTTAATTAGTGGCCACATGCATTTTGATCATTCCCATTGCAATTAGTTTTAGTTAAATGCGAGAAATATTGTTTTAATAGATGTAGCGTTTTCTTTTCAATTTCGAAAGAATAAAAATTTGTTACTCTCTTCTTTTCATCGAGCAACACATTTGCAAAATAAAAATTTGTTATAAAGTAAATGTCTCTTTCAATTAAGTTTCGTTTTTGTATTTGGCCATAACAAACATATGACCTTTGCTCTTAAATCCTCGGTATTTGTTTAAGTTCCCCGCAAAATAATCATATTGAAATTGGTCCCTTTAATATTAATTTTACCACTTATCTTGACGGGGTAAAATCAAATATTTTAATATGAATAACTTTTACACAGACTAAAAAAAATAACAAAGGCCGAAAGAAAAATGTGGTATATTTGCAAAAGCTAAAAAATTTACAAAGACTAAATTTAAAAACATATTTAATTCTCACTTTTTTTACAATTGTAAAATTAAATGAATATTAAGTGCATCACTTATATGTCTATATCTTTCACTTTATATTTGTAAAATTCTGATTTTCCCTTTCATTTTCATTTTTTTTTAATAAGTATAAATTAAACGAATCTTTCGCTTATAGTGGGACGGAGTCGGATTGCAATTTTTTTTTGAAAATACAGCCTATATACATACGTGTTTATACGACTTTAGTTATTAATATGTTAGAATTTAGTGTTGTTTGATATTAAAAACAATCAATGCATGTTTTTGTAGGAGCTACTTCAAATGTAGCAGTTTCAATGATTGTTTAGCAAGAAAACAAGTTGAAAAAGTAAAAACTAGAGAGGACACTTATGAAGTGAAGTATATAGGAGAACACAATCACAAAAAACAAGCAAATAATCAGAATTTTATTGTTGGCACCTCCCGAAACATGTCATCTAAGTCTAGATTAGTTGTTGTCGAAGAAGTTGGATGCTGCCCAAACGTCAGAAACATGGGTTTGTCTAATGAAGTAATGTTGCAACTCAATCAGTTAGAGAGAAGCAAGGCACAAACTGTTGTTTGTAATTCAGAAACCCATGTAAAAAGCTGAACTTATAGAGAGTTCTGTAGCTACATCTGACGAAGCCAAATCTCCCTTAAGCGTTGGAAAATTGGATTCACCTAACATGATGATGTTGCAGTTTGATGAGCTGGAGAGCCAAAATTCTAATGTTTTTTCAAATGAATCAGAAATCCAGTATACAGAAAAGGAATTTATTGAAAGCTCGAATGAAGATGACATTTTGATACCAAACATGAAAAGTATGTTAGAAGACTTATTTTTTGATTTCAATAACATCAATAGTGGTTCTCTATTCCATTTGTTTGGTTTAACCAACAGAGTTTGTCTGGTTTTAGCTTGTTTAGATTTGAGTTATCCTATAAGTATTATATGATTTAATAATTTTTCTAAGTGGTACAATATTGTACAAAATAACATATGCTTCAATGTGTATGAGTCGTCCTATGTGTAGTGTGATCAATTGCCAAGTTTTATTTTATTAGATTCAATTAAATAATTTAATAATAATAAAGTGTGTTTATTATTGTTTCAATGTATATTTATTTTAATTTATTTTGGAAATTTTAAAATACAGTGTGCATGTCGTTCCTCTCTCTTTTGAAAATTTTAAAGTACATTTTCTTATCATACACTCCCTCGTATGTAAAATGCATATTCTTTCAATGTAATGTAATTAGCAGACATGTAGGAAAAAAGATACATTGTGGTAAACAACCTTGGAGATCAAGCTTGGAGAAACATGATCGTTCATAGTATTAGTTAAGATCCTCTCATTGGCTTGAGAGAATCACCGTGTTAAGTGGCCATAATCACATTATTTATGAATAATGCATGTTTATATGTTTTTAGAGATTTTGGTATGTGATACATAAGCATTGGTTAGGTGAAATTGAACTAATTTAAAACCCTTTATATTAGATATTAAGTTAATTGTTTTCAAAAGGATAACATTGTAACCGTCCGATTTTGAAAGTGATAGTGCATTTATTTTTTATTTTTAAAACAACTCAAAACTGTATTCTAAATGATTTCACGATCGTCTTTAATTTAAATTCAGAGTAAATATTTATTTCGAAACATTTTTCACAATAATGATCTGAAATGACAATCTCATGTAAAATAATCACCACATCCCAAACATTCACCGCTACTCTGAGCACAAAGTTCATACAAAGACTACGAAGTTGCTGCCTCTATAGAAAATTTATATCCCTTATTAATATGTGTAACTGTTTGACTAATTCAAATCACGTAATTGTACTGGTCTAAATCTTTTAACATAATAATTCCATTCAAAATTCACAACTTGTTCACAAGTTTACACAAACACCCTCTTATAATGGACCAAAATGTTACAAGTGACTTCCTACCCAATGCTTACGAATACTTTGTGTCACTTTTAAAGTCGTACTCTAACAACATCTCCATTGTTTTTTCTTCCAAGTTTACCAATGTTCACACCGTACCTTAGCATCTTAAGTTTCTAATTCAATACTTAACTCGTATAACCATACCTTGACTAAATGTTTCCTTTTTTAGGCCAACACCCGTTCTCACTAGAACTCTTTAGACTTTCCTTAAATAATCACGTGATGTTCCAAACAAGTCTGTCATCTAGGACACTCTTAGTCTCTTGCAGTAGTCCATCCAAATAATATTCCCTTTAAATTTCTTGGTTTACATGAAATTTCAAATCTCAAAGAAATCTTGAAACATATCCATTTTTTAACGTGATGCTATCACGCCTTGGTATACTTGTTTACCAGTGTTTTTGGTAAACAATCACTAGTTTTAGATTAATTGCTTGCAGGATCAAACTAGAAATCTTAAGACATTTGTGCAATTATTTCTCAGTAAAGTTTGAATATTCATAAGTTTAAATATGAAAAAAAATGAATACAAATGTCTCATTCAACTGAGTTGAAAATATTTTCAAAATTAAAAGAAATAAAACTTCAAAAATAAATGTAAACAACTTAAAAGAAATACAATTTTATTGCATAAATAAAGATTGGTACATCAAACCATACATATATTCTCTTGTTACTCTTTTTTCGTTGTAGCTTGGATACTTTGAGTGTAAAGGATTCTTTATTCTGATTTGTGACCCCTATTTTCCTATACAAAATTACTATATATACTAATCATTAACAGTCACAGACATAATGCCTTCAATAGATGTTTTAATATGTGTCGCAGTGATTTTCGGAGATCAAGCTATTGATTAGCGTTGACTCACAAGTTTTTATTCACCACAGAACTTTAATTTTTTCCAAGGGAAAGGGAGAAAAGTTCGAATAAACCACTATTTCTAAGATTTTAGGTTCGGGGGTTGGTTACGTGAAGGGAAGGTGTTAGCACCCTAAACGTCTAGAGTATCCTATAGCAACCTCCTAATTTTATTTATTTCTTGGCTATTTATTTTCTTACGTACCTGTGAGGGATCAAAACCACGTAGTTCATGGTAAAAAGACTGATTGATTTGGTTTGTATTTTTTATTAATTTTTGAAAAGGTTTTAAAAAGTAAAAAATCAAGTGGCAAAATAGAAATTGTTTTGTCTTTTTTATTTTAAAAGAAATGACTCAAGTGTGATTAAAATGGATTGAAATTTTGTTTAAGAAAATAAAAAAGGGAAAGTCACTTGATTGAAGATCAAGGTTTGTTTAGAAAAGAATTTTTGTGAGATTTTGGATTATTTGAATGTTTTTGTTTTTATTTTATTTAATATTTACAACCTAAAACTTATTAAAGCTTGACGATAAAATAAAAACGCGAGGGGATTTTCATAAAGACGTTGGATCAATACGAAAACCCCTTTCCCTTGGATTAAAACTAACCTAATTATTTTTTGCATTTTTCGAATATATAAAAGTAGAATAAATAAAAAGACACATGCATGATTTTTCCATTCATAATTACATTGACCCTAAATACATTCTAAATCAATATAAATAAATAAACGACGATAATTAAAATGCTGATGAGAATGATAAACATAATTAAAATGCAATGCAAAAAAACAAAATAAAAAATGCATGAGAAAATAAAATAAAGAAAAAATAAAGGGGGGTGGGGTGGGGTGGGTGGGGGGTGCAGGCAACAAAGGAGGGTGTGCAGAAAGTAAACAAAACTGATTGGGTTCATGTAGGAGGGCAGAGGCGCATGGGCCTTATAGATTGGATTTGGGCTATCTGATTAAAATCACACGGCCTAGATCTAATCATGGAGTAAAGCATCACAAGGCCGCTGGATTAAAGATTAAAGAGACAGGGGCACGTGGGTGGATGGTAAGACATGCACCCTCACACATATGATTCGGACGGCCTATAAATAGGCCTAATCTCTCTTTTTATTTCATTTCCTTTTCCTATTTCTCTCTCTTCTCTCAAATCTGAAAGAAAACAACTCTCTTCTCTCTATTAAGTTCTCGCCGGAAAGGCCACCGGAGGTGGTTTCCGGTACGGCGGCGCCACCGTGCCGGAAACCTAGCAACCTTTTTTAAAAATAAAAAAAATCCTTTTTCGATTCTTTTCTCTTTCTCTACACCTTTTTTCACTCAAAAATTTTAAATAAAAGAAATACGTAAAACCCTAGATCTTAAAAAACTACCTTTTTTTGAATTTTTTTGGATTCGTGGTTCTTGTTTTGGCTTGGATTTGTTGATGTTATGGGTTTGGATTTTCTTGTTTGGTTGTGGATTCGGTGTCTGGATCGGGTTTGTTTGCATATTCGGATTTGTGGGTCGTGTTTGGTTTTTGTGTTATGATTTGGTTTGGATTCGGGTATGGTGTGTTTGTTTTAGTGTTTGTGGCTTTTTGGTCCCGGTTTGGTGATTGTGGTTGCTGGTTAGATGATTTTGTTACTGGTTTGATGATTTTGTTGCTGCTTTGATTTAGTAATGGTTGTGTTGGATTGTGACTGGAAAAACAATTTGAGGCTTCTCTAAGTTTCGATTTTTCTGTGATTTTTCTCTGTCCCTTCTGATGTGGTTTCTGATTCTTCTTAATGCCAATTCCAATTGTAAAAAAGGAAAAGTTGTTAAAGGCTTTTGATAGTGATTAAAATGTGTTCAATGACTTTGATGAATAAAAGGACGCGTTTGTGTTATTTTGGAAACAAAAGGCTGACTTGAGACTGAGACCCCACTGATTGAGGCGTGCTTGGAAAATTTTTGGACCTTGAGACTTTTAATTTTGGACTTATTTAATAAATGAAAAAAGAAATTAAATGGCCTAAAAAATGAAAATAAACATAAAATAAAAATAAAATAAAAGATAAAATAAAATAAGAACTAAATAAAAAACAAAAATAATAATAATAAAAAAAAGTGGGCCCGAAATCGGAAAAAAAAAGAGGTATTTTAAAATACCTCTCTGCCAAATTTTTCTTTGAAAAGTCAAAGAATATTCCGGGTCAGAGGGTGTATGAATGTAGGATCTTAGGTAAAAAATTGGGGTATGACAATATGCTTTCCAATTTTTGGACAAGCTCCCACGTGTCTTCGTCACTTTGATCTTGCTTCTTCATGAATAATTTAAATTTCCTTTGTCGAAGCTAAAAGAGTTTGCAACCTCTATGCCAAGTGTTAACATAATCTATCGAACTTAACTCTAACTTGGCATTTTTGTCTTTGTCGAATCATGTGTATCCAAAATTCAGTATAACAAATTGCCCTCGAAAAATGTCATTTTCGTCTGAAACTTGTATGAAAGAGAAAAGTGACATTTTTTTTAAAATTTCTCCATATTTCCAAGAAAAATATGTTGATGTCATCACCATCATAACACCTCTTCAAAATTGTCCCTTCATTTTGAAAAAATCATCATGTCGTCACTTTCTGATTCAGTGAGCCACGACACAAACATTGGAATTCCAACATGTCACTTTATTGCTGCAATCAAGCAATAGTGAACTTAGGTAGTGGCTACATGACTCAGTTTCATAGGATGAAAACTCAACTGTTTATCTTTCTCTTTCTTCAAAAAATATAAAACCCTTGTACTCCCTTCTTTCTTCTCTTTCGCAACCTCCTCTTTTCTATATCTAGAAGAAAAAACTCACAAACCTTAATCTCTTCTGCAAACATAAATCTAACAAACACCCCAAAACCTTCAAACTTTCCTTCATATTCTCCATCAATACATGGTTTCATCATCTTCAAAATTTAATCCTGTCCCAATGGTTGCAAGATTAAATGTTCCTCTCTAGAAAGGAAATCAAAGCTTTGCTCTAGATCATTTGATGTGCGGATTAGGTAAGTGTACCAAATTGTTTACCGAGTAATAAAGTGATAAGTAGAGTATCATATCCACATAGATTGTCGTTTAGTCCAAACAATTCATGTTACTTATTTTATAAGTTGACGATAAAATAAAAGATAAGGTTTAGAGGGTTGCAATTTTTATCTGTTTGCAACAGAGCAAGTTTACCTGTTTTTGGTTGCAGAAAAGTAAGCAATGGTTAGGATTTGTTGGATGTTAAATAACAATCATATTGTTGGGACGTCACTAACCTAATAGGTTGGAAACTGCACCTGCTGATCATACAGTGATCCTTACGTGTGGGGTCTATAAATCTTGGTTAACTAGGTCTATCCCTCCTATGTCTGGTTGCACCTGCTGATCACACGGTGATCCTTACGTGTGGGATCTTACTATCTCTAAGGTAATTGAAAGCATAAACTTTATATTGGCTTTCCAAGATTTCCCAAGGCAATGAAGGTCAAGGTTCCTGTAGGTCTACCCATCTATGAATCTTCGGACACCCATAGCACACTCTCTCTAGCACTTAGTAGTTCTATTAGGCTACAAATTATTTCCTTCAAGTAGGTACTTGTTTCCTTAATTACTAACTAGTTACCTTCTAGGTTCAGTAAATTTTACTCAGTATTAGTAATGTCACCTCCTAAGTACTTACTACTAGGGTCAACTGGCTTTCAGTATCTTTCGCTAATTACTAAATATTATTCCCTAAACATATATATATTAGTAGCAAGATATAAGCATCAGGATAGTAATATAAATATTAGGCTCTATTACAACCTAAGCATGTAATCTAGGGTTGCACCTTCTACAGAAATAAACTAAGGAATTTCCTAACAAAGCTTAATAGCAAACAAAAAATAAATACAATAAAACGACATTATATTAAATACATATCCAACAAAAATAAATAGAGGTTCATCTTAGAACTCTAACCTAAAAAGAATTAGTTACACATGGAACTTCCCCTTGGTATGTGAAATCCATGCCCTAGGCATTTTTTTTATGTGCTAGGCGCATAACACTTCCCCTTGGGTCCAAATTCTCTGATTTTCCGTCGTTTTAGGTCTCCGTCTTCAAATAACTTTCCTCGAAACTTGGGAACAAAATTCCTCCCTTTTGTATGTCTCCCGAGGCCTCTTGAATCTTCATTCTTGGTCTTCCTATGTCATCACAATTCTTCAGATGTTCTTGATTTGCCTATTTTCATGATTTCTTCGTGAATTACTTCAAAACCCCCCTAAAATTGCTATGTTTCGGGAAAACTAGAATTACATACATAAATATAGAAAACATTACAAAAGTCCCTAAATCATAGGAAATTGTTCTATTACTCCTCCTTTTTGTTGCTAAAACCTACAAAAAATAACTGAAAAACATGCTAAGAATAACATAAGATGACCTGTCATCACAACCCCAAACTTAAACTATTGCTTGTCCTCAAGTAACGAATGAAAAACAAACTTTATTCTTTGCATTTTTTTCCAGGAAAAACATACCTTTCCGAGAGTTGTGCTAAGTAATCATTCATCACATTTATAGCAAAGCAACTACTAACTTACTACAATACAATCAAGCGGGTCCTGCTTGGTGAAAGTAACCTATATTATCAGCCATACTCTTTTCTATGATACATGTATGTATCTCCTAAAGCCATTACGGATGGTTATAACATTTTCCCACTCCAGTCGTCACATGAATGTACCTTGCTATAAATTTGAAACAATTCTAAATAGACAATTAAGTTAAAGTTATTGACACAGTTAGGCGACTTTGAGGGTTACAACTTGGATTAGGTTAAGGGTGGATATATTTTGAGAAAGTAGGCTAACAAAAGAACTTGGAGTTAGTTCACTAACCTAGGGATTCATTCGAAACATTAATGCACTGCCATCCTTCTTTCCTTGATTCAAACAGATGGGTAAAACAATATAACTATTTGTCTTTTCATTTTTGACAGAACATACATTTTTTTGAAGAGACCATATTTTTGGCTCTTGATTTTTTTTCCTTTTTATATTTTTTGTGTGTAGATCCAAACTTAGTTTCAAAGCATGTGTATTCATAATAATACCTATCTAACTCCAAGTGAAATCAAACAGGGTGCATTTAAAGTGTGAGACTGTGACATGATTCTTCACTAATAAAGAAAGAATTTTTTCATATGGAGACTCAAAATGGTTTCACAAAGGATAATAAGAATATAAACTGGGTGGCTTAAAAGGCTCAAGGTACCAAAGAAAAATTGCATCGTGTATATAATAACCTAACCGATCGTTTGTAAAGAACGACCGCAAATTCAAGCAAAAATAGAATTCATATGGAACACTCATATAATATATATTAGAATTATTTAAGTATCTAACAACCTAGAATGGATATGAAAACATTTGGCTCTGAATCTCACTGGTTATGCTATACGGAAAAGAGATGGTGATCCTATAAGTACCTTCACTAGCAAGCCCTATAAAGTATCGTGCTCTTGAATGTAAGGGTAAAATAGAATCCGCCTTAAATGCTTTGAAATGAATACCTAAGACTAAAAAAAAATTAAGCATAAAAGGAAAGGTTGTAAATGTAAATGCAAAAGAAATAAATTTTTATTAGATAATACTTGAAAGATTAGCAACAGAAAAAGAAAAGAAATTGATTAGTCAGATCATCTTAGCATAGCGAAAGAAAAATGTAGAAAATAAAAATACTGGGTTGCCTCCCATTCAGCGCTTGTTTAATATCTGAGTCCCGACAGTCAATAGTTTGCCTCATGTCTAGTGCTTCTTTTACGTCTTGAGCCCGACTGTTCTTATGGGTTGCCTTCGATGCAGCGCTTCATTTAACGTCTATTAGCTTGGCGCCACAATCCTGTTAGGGTGGCTTGTATGAAAGAGAGAACACATCATCCTTCTGTTAGCCTGCAATTTTGACAGGCTCGTTTAATATGGTCAACATTTAGTTGACTTTTATCTTTGTAGGAATCGAAGGCTGCCTCATTCCAAATTGAGGGTTTCGACGAGATACAAGCCTAGCGTGAAGGGTTTAGAGTTCGACAGGACAAGGCCAAAGGCGCAATACCGTCGAAGTCAAGCAAAGGCAATCGAAGTGGGAAGATTCAAATCCAAGCCAAAGACGGTTTCCTCAAGTGTAAACGTGGGGACAAGGGGGTTGTCCAAGATGGAGGAAGTGTTGATCATGGGATTAGGCTTTTCCAGGTATTTCCTTTATGTATAAATAAGAGTTTCCCATTCGGAAAACAGGTCGCAAATCATTTATAGAAATTCTACAACACTCAAACTACCGGCACATAGGTAGACGAGTTATACATAATGTATGTAAATTGATTTTTCGGACCATTTTACTTCTAGGCAATGCATTTTACCTTTCCTTTAAGTTTATGCATTTAAACTTTTACCTTTCACTATGCACTTCTGCATGCATTTTCAAACCTATCGAGAGACAGTGCCTTTTTTACTCTAAAACCCGTCTTGCTCTCTAAGTAACATGAGTGCATTTCGTGGCCTTTTTCAAACTGTTTTTTCTTAAAACCTTTGCACAACATGTCCTGGGATAATCAAAACTAGCCCGTAGTTTGCCGAAAACAACGGTAAACAAATTGGCACGCCCGGTGGAACCCTGTTTGTGCAATTGATTTTCAAAACTTCTTCACAAAAAACCCTTTTTTCAAAAAACTTTTTTTAAAACTCATCTCCTTGAGAGATCCGTTTTAGGATTTTGTTACAATTTCTGGGTAACTTGATTGCTAAAAACACCAAGTTGTTTGTGTATGCATTTGACAAGTGGTAAATCTATGGCTCACACCAATTCTAACTCTTCACAATCACCTTCACAAGGACCATCTTTACAAGCGACTACTCCGTCAACAGATTTAAATGTGTCAATCGTCGTGGGGCAACCATGGCTATGCCAGTTTCGACGGAAACAGGAGTAACCACTCCCTCAACCGTTTCGACGTACGCACCAATGACACGACCAGAAATGGGAACCTTTGTGCCCCCATTCACTGCTGGTGTTCCTTTGTCCACCAATGTCCTAAGTTCTCGTCTTTCTTCTGTCAGGCTCAGGCTTGATGATCGAAGTATAAGTACGCATAACCTTTCTAGGGAACAACCGTATGGTATGACAAATTTGATGACGGCGAACATACAAAATAGTGCGTCCATATTTGCAGACCAAGCAAATCCTTTCATAATTCACAACACACATAGCTCTTCAATTTTTAGCATTTTTGGTCGAAATTCTCTACCAGCCTTAACTACTGAATCAATGAGATCATTAAGGAAACAAATGGATGAGAGTAATCACGAAATGGTTAATTTGTTAATACAACAAATTGGTACAATGTTTAATCCTTTGATACAGGAAACAAACTAAAGTTACCAAGCCCTATCCACACAAATGGGGAGAATAACATATTTCTCTGCTCCTCCACAACCTATTCATCAACTGATTCCACAAGTGCAAAACCCACAGCCGTTACCGTTGATTGAACCAATGGTTCAGAGGCCACAACATGTGTCTCCACCCTACCCTGTCGAACTAGTTGTTCAAGTCCAATCTGAAGTGGTCTTAGTAAATAGGAATCATGATGCAGATGAAGTTGCTAGAAATGTCCAACAACATAATGGCTCAAAATGGTTTGAATATTGGCCTACATAGGCCAAACTTTGTTTCTCCTTTGTCGAATTTGGTATTGCAATTTGAACTTCCCAGGGGTTACAAAATTCTTAAGTTCACTAAGTTTGCAGGAGATACTAGTGAGTCCATTGTCGAACATGTTGCATGATATTTGACAGAGGCAGGAGATCTATCAAATGATGAGAATTTAAGGTTGAAATACTTTCCAAATTCTCTAACAAAGAATGTCTTTACGTGGTTTACGACACTTGCACCACATTCAATTCAACATTGGACTTAATTAGAGAGACTATTCCATGAACAATTTTACATGGGACAATCTAAGATAAGTCTAAAAGAATTGGCGAGTGTCAAGAGAAAACTTTCTGAATCAATTGATGACTATCTCAATAGATTCAGACTGTTAAAGGCAAGATGTTTCACTCAATAGATTAGTCGAAATAGCCGCTGGTGACCTAGATTATTCCATCAGGAAGAAATTAGACATTCAACACTTGAGAGATATGGCCCAATTGGCTGATGGAGTTCGACATGTCGAAAGACTAAGGGCTGAAAAAGCCAGAACTCATAAATATCACAAAAAAGAAAAGGTTGCTTATGTTGAGTCAAACGAAAGCGACCAAGAATTCGACACAGCCTTTGGTGATGTCGAAAGAGGCGGGGTTAACATTGTCGAAATAAAACCAGGGTAGTGAAAGATATGTTCCTAAAACCTATATGTTCAGCGTAACCAAAAGTGACGAGATCTTCGATCTTTTAGTCGCTAACGGTCAAGTGGTAGTTCCTAAGGATTTAAAAATCCCACCACTAGAGCAACATAAGAAAAGAGGTTTTTTTGCAAATACCATAATTATTTGGGACGTAACACCTCACATTGTTTCCTTTTCAGGGATTTGGGTCAGAAAGGTCTCAATGAAGGCTGGCTAAAGTTTGGAGACAAGCCAAAGCCGTAGATGCAAGTAGACTATGATCCTTTGAAAGATGTGGGTATGATGTACACTGAAATTGCAGGTTGCAACATGACCGAAGTTATTGTTGATGCTGCCGAAAAGCTACTTGTCGAAGCAGAGGTAGAAGCAAAAGCTGATGTTGCAGAATTTCAAATGGTGGACATTACCAAGGATCCACAAAGCGTCGAATAGACTATCACCAAGCCTCTATTCGATGAGAAAATGAAGGCAGCCTATACTACAACTAAAGAAGAATTGATTGATTTCCTCAATCGATGCGAGCTGAAGAATTTTGAGGTAATGCTATGCCCCAGATGCAAATTTGTATTCGACAAAGAGGCTACTTAAAGCCTCGAAGGTGTCATTCCAAAGCCTAAGAAAAGAGTAAAATGGTCCGGTGATTATAGACCAAAGTTCTCTTTTACTAAGAGTTATATTCCTTTCATCAAAAACTCTTCGACCACAAATTATGTTAATAAAAATGGTCGGGGAAAAGTTTTTGTTCCCCATGCTAATGAACCTGCTCAAAAATGGGTTCGTTCGACTCATAAAAATATGCAGCATGGAAAGAACAATGTAGTGAAAGGAAGCACCAGTATCATTGTTAACAAAAATGGTGCTAACTCTGATTTGAAAGGATAAAAAAAGTTTATTTGTTTGCAACAGAGCAAGTTACATGTTTTGGTTATGGAACACCCTAATTTCTAATGTTGATTTATTAAATAATAAGAATATATTTGAAGAAAATGATGTTACTGATGAGCACAACCGCAAGTGTACGGTTCTGCCGAAGTAGTAAAAAGAGAGTATCGTTCCAACAGAGAGTTGTTTAATTTGATTTGCTTTTAATGGATGATTAGAGAGTTTGATTGTAAAGATTGGGTTTTAAAGGTTTTAAAACAATAATAATAATAGGCGCCTTGAGATTATTGGTTCATCATAACAACGAATCCTTCACAAACAAACCATAAATCATGACTTTATATTGGACCTACTTTCTAAAGACAAGTTTCTCTTTAGCGTATCAAAGCCTCTCTCGAGGTGCAGTGAGTGTGTTCCTCTAATAATCAAGCCTATTCTCATGGTTGATTATTATTGGAATCCTTGAAGAACGAAACTTTATATGTCTCAAGGTTTGCT
>Ga0228710_1006238_pt1 | contig 18193 bp, 8 predicted proteins | sample MedpolnodulmetaG_FD_177995 | JGI IMG/M metagenome (GOLD analysis project Ga0228710, IMG submission 177995) | Root nodule microbial communities from Medicago polymorpha collected in Santa Monica, California, United States - pink nodules | ecosystem: Host-associated > Plants > Roots > Nodule...
AAATTAGGTTTTACAAAAGTCTTTGGGAGAAAGAGGAGAAGAGGAGAACCAAGAGAAGAGAGAACCTGTAGAGTCTTGCAATCACCAATCTAAGGTAAGGGTGGGACTAATATTCTCTAATCTTAGGCTATATAATTCTGAAATTGAATTTAGCATGTAGTTTTGTTGTTGTTCATGGGAATTTGAGAATTAGGGTTAAAAATCTGATTTGATGGTAGAATTTGTAGAATTGGATGTTAAGAGTGTAGAAAGTCCATAGAATTCATAGATAAATGATGTTCAGATTGTAGAATGATCATAGTTTGAGTTTCCTATCAAATTTGGGATTGAGTTGGATGAAAATTGGGTTTTTAGGGTGAAAAATCGCACTTCTCGACAGAAGACTGTCATAACTCGCCACGGCGAGTAGTTTGCTCGCCGAGCAGTCTGCTCGCCACGGCGAGCTACAACGTAATAGGGAGCAATGTTTGCTCGCCATCCGTTCGCCACGGCGAACTACAACAGGACAGGGAGCAGTGTTTGCTCGCCACGGCGAGTAAGTCCGCTCGCCACGGCGAGTAACCTAGTAGTAGTGCACCATTTTCATGTTCTCGTGTCGTATTCATACATTTCTGTTATGAATTAGCCTTTGATGCATACTTGAAAGCTTTAGGTGATATTGTCAGTTCTTCAGATGGTTTGTTTGTCAAGAAATAACATGATTTATGAATTGATATATGAATGTACACATTGATGGTCTATTATATGAATAACTTGTTGATGAAATATTACATGAAGGTATGTATATATGTTGATGGATTACTATATGAATGCATATGTTGAATTAACATGATGATTATAGGATGTTGCAATTAAATGATGAATATCTATGAGATTGTAGTATTGATGTTGTTGTTGATGTTGTCGTTGCCATTGTTGTTTTTGTTGTTGTTGGTTGTTGTTGTTGTTGTTGTTGTTGTTGTCGTCGTCGTCGTCGATGTCGATGTCGTACGTTGTTGTTGATTAAGTTGTTGAGTCCATGCATAATAAAGTTGGGGGATCATGCCCTGTTGAATGTTAATCATTCATATCACGTTGATTTGAGAGCCTATGCTCTACACGTTGATTTAGGAGTTGATGTTCCACACGTTGATTTTAGGAGTTTATGCTCCACACGTTGCTTTAAGAGTCATTGCTCTACACGTTGAATTGAGAGCCTATGCTCTAACACGTTGATTGGTACCACATGCATACTACATAGTCAAGTTGTTGTTGTGTCGTTGCATTGTCGTTAATGTTGAGTTGTCGTCGTCATAGTTGAGCTGTTGTCGTTGATTTAAATGCTAAGTAGAAATAAATGAAGCATATGTGAAATATTTATTGATAATAAGTATATGTGAACTATTATTGTTGTTAGTTATTGTTGTTTAGGTTGTTAAATTCCGTTGATGAATTATATGCTTATCATTATTGAATGTGAAATCTCACCCCTTCTGTTCAAATGTTGCCTCTACGTGGGTAACGTGCAGATAACCAGGATTAGCTGCTGATGTGAGTTGACTCTTGTGCGTCGTCTTAGGGTCGCTCTGATACGTAACAGGATGGGGATTATTTGCTTGTTTTCCACTGTTGCGTATTAATTATGAACCATGTTGTTGAACCTTTTTGAATTAAGATTTTTAATTAAGTTATTTACGTTGAGGTCGTAGCGCCAAGGTTGTTGAACTATGAATCTATTTTCCGCTGCGATGTCATTGAAATTTGACAAGGTTGTTTTTAATAAATAGTAACTTTACTCTATTTATACAATTTGGTAGTGTGGCATTCTGTTTTACGTTGAATACTCTGATTATTTGTATTATTTACATTGTTCTGAAAACGGGGCGTTACACCTCTTTCTTTTGTTTCTTTTTTAGAATCCCTAACTTTTACTTGGACCGCCCTTTCATGTTTTCGGTCCACCGGGAGTATAGTCCTTTTTTGTGCCCCTAATTTTTTCATGGACCGCCCTTTCGGGTTTTCAATCCACCGGGAGTATATTTCTTTTTTGTATCCCTAGTTTTTGTCTGGACTGCCCTTTCGGGTTTTCTGTCCACCAGGACGCTCTATTGCCTAAGCCGCCCTATCAGGTTTTCAGCTTAGCGAGCTTTTCTTTTCTTGTTTTTTTATTTTTGTATCTTTTTTGACAGAAGTCCTCATGTTTCCCTTGCACATCTTAACCACTCTCGAAGCGGATGTTGACGTATGTTTCTCTTACTCACGAGTTCAAAGAAGATGTGTTTGTGTTTGTTGTTCACATTTTTTCAAAAGACATGGAAAAGTTTTAATTTTTTTTTTTTTTGCTTTAAGTATTAACATCAAAAATAGAAGAAATTTTGCAAAAAGAATAAATGAGATTTCCAAATAAATGGGCATAGGCTCAAACTTTATTAATTGAGTGGTGGTCTGCCAATGGCGTGGCTCCATGGATCTTTGCAAAATTTTGGAAAATGGTAAATATATGGGAAATGTACGTTGAACACAACAACCGTTATTCTCCCTAACAACTTTGAATTCCACTGTTCCACGTCTTTGATTTGCAGATGCTTCAAATCGAAGGCCTTTTGACAGCTGAAATGCCCCAAGTGAATCATGTCTGACCCGATGCAATTACTTTGTCATAATCCTTAACTTTTGCATAGATTGCCTTTTCAAGTTTTCAACCTATCAGGATAATCATTTTCTGTTCATGTCTCTAATTTTTTCATAGACCGTCCTTTCGGGTTTTCAGTCCATCGAAATAATCATTTTTTCCTAAGCCGCCTTTTCAGGTTTGCGACTTACCGAGCTGTTCTTATATTTTTAGACAAAGTATTTCTTGTCTGCATCGGTGTTCATGGGACATGCAACTTCGTCACCATCCATAATTCCAAGAGCCACTGCACCACTGGAAAAGGCTCTCTTGACAACATACGGGCCTTCATAATTAGGCGTCCACTTTCCCCTGGAGTCTGGTTGAAAAGATAATATATTTTTGCACAAGGTCTCCTTCACGGGGATAAACATTCTTGTCAAAAGCTTGTTTCATCCTCTTCTGGTATAACTGTCCAGGACACAAGGCAGTCTTGTGTTTAAGTTCAAACAAGCTTGGCTTTCATCAGGACTCTCATTGACGGGACTTCGACCTCCACAGGAAGCAAGGCCTTCATGTTTTATATTAACGAAAAAGGGGGTTTCCCTTGTTGAAGTGCACACTGAAGTACGATACCTGTGCAAGGCGAACAGTAGCATCTCATGCTAGTCTTTATAAGTAAATAACATCTTCTGGACAATCTTCTTAATATTTTTATATGCAGCTTCAACGACTAAGATGCCCCTAGTAAGCGAGAGATCTTATTGGGAATCTATTCATCCTCCTCTTCTTAAGCTTTGGACACGGGGAGCTCAAAGTTGGGAGAGAGTACAGGGTTAAGGTGTTCAACAGGTTTATCAATGTTTAATCTGCATATATGATTATTGATTGATTTTAGCAAGTGAATGATTGTATGCAGACATTTGGAAAAGCTTATTCTTTTTTAGGTTTTCTGTATTACCATTTTTTCCAGAAAAAGCACTAAATAAAAACAAAGTCGGGATCAGAACGACATTTTTTATTAATGATGGAAATACATGAAGCAAAAAGCCCTAGATAAGTTCACTTTCGTCTCGGGCTGGACGAAAGGATTTTTTTTGAAAAATAGAAAACAACAAACAAACACATTATTTGAACAAATGAGTAGCGGAAGGAACATCAACAACGACTCAATTGCAGCTAACTACTCCATGTGTTACAACACTAGGTACCATGATTCAGGAGCGGGTTAACTTGCACGTTTGGATTCAAATCTTTGAAAGACAAGATATTGGCTTAAATCAGCTTTTGGACTTCGGTCTTCAAAGAATAACAATGCTCAACGTCATGACTTGGTGCCCCTTGATGGAAGGCACAAGAGAGGTCAGATCAATACCAAACCGTCAATCTTCCAGGAAACCGAGGAGGCGCCCAAGTCTTGACAAGATTTTCCTCAAGCAAGGCGGGAAGCAGCTCCGCATACGCCATAGGGATTGGATCATACCGGGGCGTCCTCTGAACATGATTATGCAGGGTGAACTGTTGGGGAGCCTGTTGCCGAGGCCGTTGTTGATATTGTTGTTGGGGCCTTTGCTGGAACTGTGGCAGATTCTACGCAACTGCCAGCAAAGCTATCAAGGTACTTAACTTCTCTAACTCGCCTCGCAAAGTTGTCACCTCTTCACGAAGCTCGTTGATCTCTTGCTCGTTGACCTCTTGTTGTAGGTGTGATTTGGCTTTGGGTGAGCACGTTGAGCCACTTTCGAGGAAGATTGACCTTTTGTATGAAAGAGCAACGTGTGAGACTCAGACCTTTGAAACTAAGAATGCAAAATGATGCATGATGCTTATGCAAAAAATGGACAATTTTTATTTTATCAAAGGACTTGTCAAAGTAATTGTAAACATCATAAAGAACATTGTTTTATTGAATAATTTTTAAGGGTTACAATCAGTTCCTTTTATAGAAGCAAAAACAAAGCCAAGGAAAAAAAAAGTTCCTAACAAAAGCTAAAGTCTAGTTAAGACTTTTGAAGAAGTATTTCTTGGTGCTCCTTTTTACAAGGTTCATATCTGTGATGTTTACAAGAAGACTTATCTATCTCCTTTGATATTAATGTTTTTTTTTAATGAATGCATGGATGCATGATTATGCAACAAAAACATTGAAAACATGGTTTATGGTTTAAGTCCATAATGATGGATTCAAGGGTATGAATACCGCCACATGGTAAGGATTATGGTTTCATTTGTACCTGTATCACGGGTTCTACCAAGTTCCCAAAGTCATTGACCCCTTCCGAGTATTATTGGCTTACATGATTGACTCATGGTCCAACAATATTCGCAAGAAAGTCTCGTTTGAGTGTAGTTCCGTGTGTCAACTAATTTCAAGACTACTCTTGATTAGTCACCGCACTACGCCCTAAAAGGCCAAAATGGGTTAAAGGTAACTCTAAAGGTCCTCAGTTTCACGGGACACTCATATTGAAAAGTAATAACGCCGACACGACTACTCGTGACGACAGAGTACTACCTTCATGAGGCCTCCACTGAGCGGGGTTATATCACATGTACACAAGGCTCAAGACTACTCTTGGCATGGCACTATGATTATACCATCATCCTATCTTATTTGTTTCTCTCAAGTCCGGGTAGGAACTTATCTCACCACTCACGAAGAAACCAAAATACATAAGTACGTATTTATATTTTTTACAAGCAAATTATAGCACAAAAATAAATAAAATTAAGATAGGATCAACCCTCTTAGGGGAATCCCCAATGGAGTTGCCATTTCTGTCGCTTTAATTTTATTCCTAGGGAAAGGGGAAAAAGTTCGAATAAACCCACATTTTTTAGAGATTTAAGGTTCGGGGGTTATTTACATAAAGGGAAGGTATTAACACCCTAAACGTCTATAATATTCTATAGTAACCTCTTGCATTTATTTATTTTTGGTTAAAATTGTTTTTTATTTGCTTGTAAAATGGATTAATGTAATGAAGAAAAAGTAAATATTTTTTATTGTTTTTTTATTTGAAAAGACAAAGTCTTTTGCCTACGTATCCGTGAGGAATCAAAATCACGTAGTTCGGGGTAAAAAGCCGAATGATTTCTTTGATGTTTTTTATTTTTTATTTTTTAAAAGGTTTTAAAAATAAAAGCCAAATGGCAAAGAGGAAATTTGTTTGTTTTTTTTATTTTTAGAAAGGTTTAAATATGGTTAAATGGATTAAAGTTTTTTAAAGAAAATAAAAATGGAAAATCACCTGACGAGGATCAAGTTTTTTTTGGAAAAGAATTCTTTTTTTGTGAAATTTGTTTTTGATTATTTAAATGTTTTTTTGTTTTGCTTTATTATTTTAAAAGGCCTAAAAGTTAAAGTTAACAATGAATTAAACTCGAGAGAATTCCGTAGTGACACTAGATCAATACGAATCCCATTTCCCTTGGATAATAAACTAAACCTTTTTTTTTTTTTGCACTTTTGATATATGAAAGCTGAATAAATAAATAAATAAAGACAATGCATATTTTTCTTTATATCAATTTCCCTAAAATACATTCTAATCGCAAATTAATAAATAACAAAAATTAAAATGCTATCAAATAAATAAACAATGAAACAAAAATAAAATAAATAAAAAGTGGACCAAAAACGAACAAAAAAATGAGGTATTTTAAAATACCTCTCAGGGACAATAAACCGAATAGGGACTATGGTCTTAAGACCACTTTTAAAATTCGACGGGACAAAAAAAAAGGGCTAAGAAAAGAATAGCTCGTCAACACAAGCTAATGGAGGGAGAAGAGAGAAAAGTTCTTTGACAACTCAAGATAACTTTTTGTTGTGTCCATAAGTGAGGAATGAGAACTCTATTTATAGGTGAGGAGCCAAATATGTGTTTTAGATCCAATGGCTAAGATCATTTGACCGTTACAAAATTAATGGTTTGACCTCACCTCGTAAATGAGCAATAATTGAGAAAGTTGACAAGGAGGCCATGAATGGCAATGAAGGAGACCTTGGACTTTTGAAATTAAAGTAAAATTTAAAAAACGAAAAATAAATAAAAGACTAAATAGAAAGGAAAATGAAAACTAAATCAAAATAAGATAAAAATAAAAAATAAAAAAAATAAAGGAAAAACTAAAATAAATAAAAAAAGTGGGCCCGAAAACGAACCAAAAATGAGTTATTTTAAAATACCTTTCTGCCAAAATTTTCCTTGAAAAGACAAAGAAAATTCCGGGCCAAAAGACAAAATGGAACCTTAGGTCAAAAATTGGGGTATGACAATACTATATAAACTCAATCCACATTAGTAAAAAAAAAGTATCATTACAACATAAGAACCAAAATCTTCATAAACACCAATGTTACAATTTAATTCCAAAATAGTCATAACAGATAATCACCTTCATCGTCTCATACAGTTACACTTATTCAAATACAAATCATCATCAATTTTTATGCATATGGACTCAATCCTAATACCTATATGAATGTGGTACTACACCTATCGTCGTCATAATTTTCCAGAGGTATGTTACTGGAATTTCGTCGTAATAATTTGTCAGAGATATGTTACTGAACTTTTCGTCGTCATTTCATCTTCATAATTTCTAGACACGACTCTATATGCATGTATGAAGACTGACTCATCAAGTATATACACATCTTCACATCATCAACAATTCACATATTAATGCAAGACTATTCCTATTATGCACAACATCAAGACAAAACATATTGTCGTCATACAAATCATCATCATCATAGAAAACATCGTCATCATGAACATACATCATCATTCACACCACAAATTTTAATCAACATTATTATTCTCATCATCAAGCAATTTTAAGCATCGACATTTGCATCATCATTATAAAGTATATATCGCACAGTTCATCTTCCATAATATATTATAGACAACGTCATTAGATACATCATTATACATAAACACATTCACTCCTCTTCATTTAATACCTTACTCTACTACTCACATCTCTCTTTAAATCGTCTATGATACCTTTAAACTTTTTCTTGTATTGATTCAATCATGGATTTAAGGAACTACTCTAAGTTTACCATACCAATTTTATACTAATTTCTCCTTAATCTACCCGATTTAACGTTCTTGCATTAACAACTCTAATCTTAAGTATAGCAACATTGATTATCATACTCTCATCATCATGGTCATCATAACACCACTTACAATCAAACTATCACACACCCCACAATTAAGATCATAATACCCTAGCGATGAAGAGATTCTCCCCCTTACATTTAATCTCTCCCCTCGTTGGCCTAAGATACTCCTTAAGAGCGCCATCTACAACACAAGTTCGAACCATCACTACTTTGTCATCTAAATAATAACATCAATGCTTATTCATCTCAAATCAACATCTCATTCATCAACGCTTATCATATTTTCAATCACACATAATCATATTCCAACCAACATTCCAATATCAATAGTCATCATATACATATGGCATACCAAAAATTCAATTCAACAACTTTCAAGTATACATTACATAACATCACATTTATATCAATCATTGAATAATTAATCAATCCAAATGATTGCGGCAAATCAAGCATGAGCACACATAAAATCTATCCATGACTTCAAATACCACATATTCACATAATTTAAATCAAACAACACCTTAATATAATGTTTCTAATTCCTCCTTTAACCTCACACGTTAAATTTGCACATTAATTAATTATTCTTTCAAAGGGCTAGAATTGTCGCATCAAACTCCGAATGAACTTTGAAAAATACGGTTTTCCCTTTCATCTTAGTTAATTTATACTTATGATCTCGAACTCTTCTCTCACCCCATACTTGGAATGAAGCTTTCACACTGCTCAAGAAAATAAAGAGAACTCAACGGTGATAAAGAACTCGAACAACCGATTGATATGCGTATCATCTTCATCAATTACAAATAAAAACAAAAACTAATCAATACAAAATAATTCATTTATTTATCATTGATATTATGGTTTAGAACCTATTTATAATACAACTATTACCTACAGACCGATATAGATTTAGTCATTGTAACTTTAATTGCTTTCATGCCTATTTCATCAATTGTATAGTCTATTATTCATCATCAAACTTTTATTTAATTCTTCTCGTAGTAATTAGTGATCTAATATAAGTGTTGCAGCTCCTATCAAATTTATGCCAAAATATCAAAAATACTTGTATTATATTATATTCTATATCGATACAAAGTCAAAACCTAATATTCCAAATTCACCTATAATTACCAACAAGAAATAGTTTAATTTCTAAGGATTAAGAGTTCCAAAGCAATGCTAACAGCTTATGTTAATTCCATGAAAAAAAAATGAATTTAACTAATTTAAATAAAATCCTGGTGAACTAAAACTCAGTATAGAAAGAGTATATTGGATTCTTTGTAATACTAGAAAAGTGAATTCTACTCACCTACGATTGCTACAATAATGAAATTGCTGCTCAATTTTTCTTTATGTTCCTTGTGCGGCGCTGAATTATATGTTGGGAGGGTTATTTGGTTTTTGAGATATTAGGTTATATTCTATTTTACATACGTACACGGTACACCAGTGAATGAAGTAATATGGTCTAGTAGATTTTTCTACTTGTTTAACTTTATGCCCACGCAACTATATGTGCCTACTCATTTATTCTCTTCACCAACTATTAATATAAACTAGTTTTATTTAACTCACTCATAATACTTATAGTAAACTAGTGTCATTTTTCTATAATGATTAAAATAATAAATAACTAAAATAAATTATGCACGCAGTTCTTATTAATTTACACGATGTCACAATAATATGACATGTACAAATAAAAATACTTACAATATTAACTAGAGATTTATACCATGAACATTTATTTAGAAATATAGAAAATATAATATGGAAAATTTGGGGTGTTACAATGTCCGTGTGATTTTCGAATTTTAGAATCCGAACTGAATTTTTCCTTTGTTATGGGGTGAAAAAAAATGAGTTTTTCACCAATTTAGATTTTATAATCCTAAAACTCAAAAAATATGGTGGGTTCGAATCTGAACACCCCTAATCAGAATTATATCAACACAAATTCTGATTTTGTTTGTAACATAACTAATCAGTTTAAGGATCATATTAATCTTTCTAACTTTCATCCTTCTAATTTAGGTCATTGATAGTTGTTCTTAGTAAAAAAATCTGGTTTTTGGGCTACTTAATCAGATTGCTCTGAAACTTCTTCAGAAAATCAGAAAAAAATCAAGGAACAAGACTCTTCTTACGAGACTTCACCCCTCAAAATCCAAAATTATATCGTTTAGACCCATTTTTAATTTTTCATATTATCAGAAGAAGAAAAAATTGTATTAGTTTTATTTGATTTTTATAATTTTTTTTGTGGTATTTTTATGATTTTATATGACAAGTTTTTATCATTTTTTTTACTTTGTTTTTTGGTTGTTTTTAAAATCAAAATTCAGAACTACTGAAATTTGAGAGATTCTTTACATATAATCATATTTCAAATTATGAAATTCAAACACTTTTTAAATGTGTTCGGATTTTATAATCTGAAATCTTATGGACATTTTTGTAAATTTAATAGAGTTCAAGTAAATCCCAAATAGGTTAGGTTAGAAGTGACCTGCATTATTGGAATTGGAATCCTATGTTGCTTGACCGTGAACCTCACCTTATCCTTATCTATAAAATCTTATGTTCCCTTTACATCCGGAGTACTATATATACGCTTCTAATCTTAGAGTTCATCCATCCCATCCATCTAGTTAGTCATACTGATAGGCAAGAGATTTGCTACTGCAATTGTTGTTTTACCCGCTCCTCCCATCCCATGGATCCCTACCATGTGGACTCCATCATCATCGGATCCAATCTTGTGATAATAGAGTCACATGGTCGGTATCTCTGGAATGGAAGATTAGGTAAAACAACTTTTGCTTTAGAAATGATTCATTTCTCATCACCATCATAAGGTTTACGATTTCTATCTGCCCTTTTTACTAACCTTTTATATATGTTTGTATGAACTGTTTTGGTATTGTTGAAATTTGTATGTTCTGTTTTTGTTTATTACAGCTTATATGCTTCCTTTTATTTTTATTTTTATGTTATCTAATTGATAACTGAAAGAACAGATTGAGCTTATGGGAAAATTGATCTCAAACTAGATCTGCAAAAAGCTTGGGATTTATTATATATTGATGGATCTTGTTTGTTTACTATCATTGTGCATCTGATAAATATATATTTATTAAGTAATTATACGGTGACATGATAAACAAAATTTAGGTAGTTAACTGGTTGTATAATGGAGTGGTAAGTAAGATAATGAAAAATAAATTGGATCTTCTATGTTTTTTTTATTTTATTTATCCTCAACTAATTGTTGTAATTTGAACCAACTCAATTGTTGTAATTTGTGTATGGCTCTATGCGGTAATTCAGTATAAATAATGTACGTGTGGAGCAAAAGAAATTGGACAGAACAATTACATTGTTAAGATTATGTGGTGTTCATGTAATGTCCTGTTCTGTTATGTATGTTGGATGATTTGATGATTATGTGTACTTCAAATGAAGCTTGTGTTTACACAAAGTATAACGGTGTTGTAAATCAAAGATGGAGGGATACACAAAGTTAACTAATATGGCGCTTTCATGAGGAATATCAATGTGTAAAATTGCGTTGTACCTTATGAAATGAAGCAACACAAAGTTAACTAATATGGTGAATTCATGGAGATGGAAATGAGCACCAAGTTTCAGGGACTTTTCAAACTACAGTTTTTGTTTTTTATAACGTTTCCGTGAATATACTTAAACTTTGTTTCTCTTATTTTGATGTTTAAAGAGGGCTCCGACTCCGGATCTGTACAGGTCTCCCATTGTGAGAGAACTTTTTTTTTTTTTTTAGATTTTGTAAAATGAATAGGAGTCATTAGATAAATCTAATGGTTGAGTAAAAACCAGCGTAAATTTGGAGGGGAGAGAACCATATCCTATGAAGCTCGGATACTCTAAAATGGAGATGTACCCGTATCGAATACGTATTAGATATCGATACTCTGCGGATAGTTTCGGATACGATTAGCTAGTTAAAGAGATGGTTTATGAGAAGTATACCTTAGCAAAGAGATGATCATGACAAATAGGGATTTTCACCTTTAATAATAAAAAAAGTAATATGTTTGCTAAGGAAAGCTGCCAACAACTTATTTGTTATTCTACAACTTGTTATTTTTCAATGTATTCACAGTAATGCTAACTAGCTAATCATATGCCAGTTTCATAATAAAGAAGTTTTCTACCTTAAAAACTCATTTTTTTTAGAAAGAAAAAAAAAAACAAGAAGTCATTAAGCAACTAATGTAACAGTCAGTACAAGAGGGCACTCCTAATAACATGGACATGGTCAATACACAAAGGCACTCCTCAATCCAAATAGTATCATTTCAAGATAAAAACAAATTTAGCTAAATGATGAACAATAAGATTTCGAGTTCTTTTCACATGAGATTTTTTTTTTCCGCAGCAGCGAAACAAACTAATGAATAAAAATAGCATATTCAAGTACAAAGTGTTAAGTGTGCAAGAGTAGGAAAACAAAATCAAAATGTATTTAGTCTTAAGTATACTTGTACAAGGTGTGCACCAACAACAGCTACCCAAGAAACAAATACAACTCAAATCACCAACTCACTAAACTAAAGATTTAAATTCTCCAACATAAAGATTTAAATTGTCCAACATAATTATAACCACTTGATACATAATTTACCACCACAAAAAACCCCTCCCCTCCCCTCCAATGTGACCATTTTGAATGAAGCCAATTTCAAGTGCACATTTTTATTGTTCTGCCAATGCTTCTTATGAAAATTATTTATCTTCAAAGTTAATAAGGTTTCTTGCCTTCCATACACCCCATATAGATGCAAACCAAATTGTTATAAATTGTCTCCATGAAAATTAAGTTTTGACAGTTATCATTGTGAAATATTGGAACTACCACAAGAAACTTTACTACCAAATACCAAACCTTCGAAATAAAGATCATACATCATTACTTGAACGACTCTAAAATATAAATTTTTGCTTACAATAATAATAATCAAAGGGTGTAGACATTATTCCTGTGGTTCTAGTACTAAGAAAAGAAGAGAGTGGGACTAACCAGGACACACAGAAATAAAATAAACCCATCCAACAATCAAAAATAAAATTGCGGGAAAACATTGTTTCCAACAAAGAAAATTAACTAGTGAGGGTATTTTTTTTATTTTAAAAAGAAAGATACCCAATAATAAATTTTCACTTTTTCACAATTCCAAATGCAATAGAAGATAAATGAAATTTGAACAACCATTTTTTAACAACTTCTGTAACAATTTTCTCTTTCATATTCACATTATATTTTTATATTCTCTATCCATTGCTTTGATTTTTGTTTCAATATCTTATTTTTCTTTGTTACATTTTGATTGTCTCAAAAGTCGTCATATAAATAAATGTTCAAATAAAACAACTCTTTTGTTAACCAATGGTACTAGGCATTAGTTGACATTTTCCAAAAAATTATTTCAAGGACAAAAGAATTGTTTAGAAGCCCAAAAAATGATTTCAACGAAAAAAGAATTGTTTAGATTAGGCATGGCAATGGGGCGGGGTGGGAATGTGTTATACATTCCTCGTCCCTACACCCTACTCCCATATACTTACCCATTACCCTATTTATATCCAGCGGGGATGAAAACTCGAATCTCATCTCTGTCCCCGACGGGTTCGGGTATACCCACCCCATCCCGCAATGGATGATTTCTTTAAATAAAAATAAAATCATTTTTCAGTCCCGAGCGCAATGTTATAATGCTTATCCAGGATAGAGATGATGGTGATCGATGACAATGATGATGGAGAGTGTGAGGTATGCAAGGAGATAAGAAATAACTATGATAAGTGAGTGTCGTCCGAAAGACTGAGACTCCGACTGTGTGAGTGAAATGATATAAGGTTTCAATTTCTATTTATATAAAAGGGTAATAAATTGATTTTTAACATTCGAGATGAGTTTGAGTATGAGTTCAGAGTGGGTATCTATATCGCCATTATCCGTCCCGTACCCGTGTTTTGAAATCAGAAAAACTCAAACTCAAACTCGGTCAAAGCGGGGAAACTCCGTCAATATGGGTTTGGTTCGGATAGGTACCACGGGTATGGTTTTGGTTGTCATGTCTACTTTAGATGAGAGTTAGTGCCGACTCAATGGGTTAGGTGAGATGCCGCTGGCATTCATTATTGGGTATCAAATGTTGCTTCTCCGTTACTCTCGTCCTTATCCGTATCCTATGCTGCCTTTGCACTTGCAGCCCCTATATATGCACTGTTACAATCCTAAGGCAAACACACACACACACACACTCATTAGGGTTGGGGTTCTTACATCCAATCTAGTTATGTATTGGTTGAAGAAAGTTGCTATTGCAATTGTTGTCTTACCCATTCCTCCCATCCCATAAATCTATTATGTACTCCATCATCATATGGATCCACTCTTGTCTTATGATAATAGAGTCGCATGATAGGCATCTTGGATCGGAGGATTTGGTAAAACAACTATTGCTTTAGGCTTTATAAATAAATCATTATTTTATTTGATTTCTCGTCACCGTCATCAGGTTTGTTTCTTATAACTTGGATTCGTGAAGCAGGTAGAAAGAGTTTTGGTCACTCTTGAGTCAAACATATACAACTAGTTAGTTTAAATTAACTCTTGCAAAAAACATAATTATGAACAGATTTGGTATTGTTGAGATTTGTATGTTCTGATTCTGCTTATTACACCTTACATGTTTCTATTTTTAATGTTGTTCTTTAATAATTGAAAGAACAGGTTCTGCTTTTGGAGAAGTTGGTCTCAAACTAGATCTACAAAAAGAACTTCTACTGTCGGTGTGTGTTGAATTATGAGTGGTTTTTTCTTCTCTTATTCTGTTTATATATGTATGAATCATTATGTGTAGCTTATTTTTTAACAATAGGCAATGATTAGTAATATTCTGCAAAGTTTGAGCTGATTATCATTATCATGAGTGGTTGGAAACAAATGTTGATAAATATGATTTTTCTGATGCTGTCTTGGTTATCTTGTTGTTGATGTTGATGATATGTAGGTGTGGAGCAAAAGAAATTGATCACTATAATTACATTTTGTTGAGATTATGCGGTGTTCATGTGCTATCATGTTGTGTCTGTGGATGGTTTGATGATTATGTGTGCTACGAATGAAGCTTCTGTTTACATAGAGTTTTGTGAATCAACAATGGAGGAATATCAATGTGTATAATTGTTTAGTGTGTTTGATTGTTTTAGAGTAGAATTGATTCTACTTGAAGTTAAAAATTTTGTAGCTTTTGATTCTAAAATTGATTTTTAAACAAATTTAGAGTTCAATTGGTTTTTATATGAATGTATCTAAACATAAATCACTTTTGCTTTTAACTTATTTTCTAGTCAAAATCAATTTTACACAAAAACATACATAAGTGGAGTATAATTTGGCAAAGAGATGTTCATAGGAAAATAGTGATGTTTCATCACCTTTAACAAAAAATGTAACAGGTTTGCTAACGAGATCTGCCAACAACTTATTTGTTCCTTTTTAATGCATTTACAAAAATGCTTACTAGCCAGGCTGAGCATGTACCAGTCTAAAAACACAATTTTTGAGGGACAATTGAATTCATTTTTGAGCGAGAAATGTATTCATTAAGCCGCTAATGTAACAAACGAGTCAATACAAAGGACATTCCTCCATCTAAATAGCATCATTGAAAAGTTACATTAGCTAACTGATGAACAATACATTTGCAGTATATTTTTTGCAACAGCAAAACAAAACTAGTGAATAAAAATAGCCACATTCCAGCACAAGCAAGGGTTCAGGAGTGGGAAAACACCACGAGTATAGGATGACACCAATAACATAGTCGTCAAAGAAACAAATACAACTCAGCACCAACACAAGATTCACAAAACTCAAAATAACCTTAAAAAAATGGGCAATGATATTTGAACAATCATTTGCTAACAACTTTTATGACAATCTCATTTTTCTCTCTTTTTATTGGTCAAAAACATTGGAGAGAGAAAAAGGAAGAGAGAGTAAGAATATAATGTGAGTATGAGAGAGAAAATTATTTAAAAGTTGTCCCAAAATGGTTGTACAAATATCATTTCTCTAAAACCACGAGTACAATCTGCAACATACTGTTATGTGCTATTTCTTGGACCCTAAATTACCATCTGCTATTAGATAATGCAAATTATCTTTGGCTATACTTCAGCACCAGGCATCACACATAGCCACTTTATGAACAACCAAAGCACATGCCTAATACAATTAGAGGCCTCACAACACCACTAGCTATACCTCAACTAATTCCTCTAGAGAAAATTGACCACTTTAAAAAGTAAACACCTATACACTTAAATTTAACCTGCATAATTATGCAGAACAGTTAGAGTCAGACTCTGCAGCAGGAGCACCAGCCACCACCACAACTGCAAGACTACCAAACTGATGAAATATCCTCGCGGGACTAGCACCTCCAGCACCAAAAAATGCCTAGACAATCGCCAATATCTCTCCCCAATTACTTGCAGCCAAAGTGAAAACAATACTGATTTAAATTCTCCAACAGAATAATAACCACTTGATACATAATTACCACTGCTGTGAGTAGGGGTGGCAAAACTGGCTTTATCCTTCGGATTGACCCGTTTAACCTGTCATTTTAGATGGACTGACTGAGGTTTTAAGCTTCACCCCTCTAGTTGGTCTGCCTGCTTTATCTTACTGAAAAAGCTTGTTGTGGTGGGAGAGGGGTGTGTTTTTGAACTTAGTACCTAACACTTCAAGTTGGCATGTACCACTCCGCCCTGCTTTTTGCGGGCTTATAGCTGGTTGGGCGTGAGTATGTGACCGCCGCCTATACAAATTTCAGATCACAAATCAAAACTACGACCAGCACCAACATGAAAGGGTGACAATCTCAATCCACCACATTCACCCAAATTAAATAACCAAGCAGATTATCAAATTCTTCTTACTAACCCCAAGTACTCCAAAGGATTTGAAAACCATTGTGTTATAGAGTAACCAAAGTTTGACAATTTAGAATGAAGCCAATTTCAAGTGCACAATTTAATCTGTTCTACCAATGCTTCCAATGGAAACTCTATCTTCAAATATAATAAGGTTTCTTGCATTCCATACGCATGCAAAGCAAATTGTGCTAAATTTTATCTCTATGACCCTCACCTTTCTATTAGGCCGCAAATGAAGAAAGTTTTGACCATCGTTATGAAGTATTGAACCCGCTCGAACCACTTTTGACTCGCAATGATAAATCATGAATCATACTGAACCAAACTGTTCTGATTGATTTCAATTCCAAAACTACTAGTCATGATTTGTTGTTTTGTTTTGTTTGGTTCGGTTAGTTTTTGATTTTTTTGTCTATAAAATTTGAGCACTGATACACAAACACCCATAGGTGGCGTACCACCTTTATACCACTCCCATGTGGCACAATTAATTTTAAAATAATCAATTTATTTCAACTCAAAAGAAAAAGGAAAAAAAGTTAAGAGAACCAACTTCCCGTCGTTCCCGTTCTTTTTTGCATTTAATGAATTAGGTTTAATGTTATAAGCACTTATCATGATAGTTTTCTAGGTTTAGTAATTAATTTGCTGATAATACTAGACTTGATCAAGATGATGAAGAATTTTGAGAATCACTTAAGCTTTAGATAATGTTGGTTTGGTTGAATGGTGTTGGAAGTATAATTGAGGATCAAGTGTTTACGGATGGTTTACGTCTATTGCAGCTTGATTCAATTCAATCAAAATACTAGTGAATCCTCTTGCTTGTCTCCAAAATCAATAGAACATCTGACATATATCGTGGCCAATATGGGATGATATTAAATTTGGACATCATATTATTACAGTGTGGCATTGCCATGCACCACCATCAAGATGAATTGAAGACAACCATACCTTGAATTTTGGTGGAGGGTTATTTTGAGATAAGAATAGTGAAGACTTGTGCAGCCTCTCATTCCCCTTTGATCCATCAAATTGAGGTGTTGAGAATATTGTGTATTTAATTTAAATTTGCTTAAGGTTTAAGTCATTTTGTTTCAGCATGTTTAAACATCTTTCCACTGATGGAATGTGATTGTTATGCAAACCGATGATTAATGTTAATTTTTGTTTGTTACAGGTTATGGATATTATTGAAGAAAAATGGAATTTAATGATTCAGTTGTCAAATCTAAGTTGAAGTAATTTCATCCGTTAGAATGTCCACTTGATTTCCCATGTTCAGACATGAATGTAAGTTTGAAGTTTATTTTTAAAATTAATGAAAAGATGACACAAGTTCTATAATTGAGGAAATGTCGTTTAAATGGTTGATGAGTTTACCAAAAATTGAAAATATCTGGAACATGGTTCATCCTTGAATAATTGACAAATTGGCTTAGGTAGTTAGGCTT
>Ga0228710_1006240_pt1 | contig 18189 bp, 11 predicted proteins | sample MedpolnodulmetaG_FD_177995 | JGI IMG/M metagenome (GOLD analysis project Ga0228710, IMG submission 177995) | Root nodule microbial communities from Medicago polymorpha collected in Santa Monica, California, United States - pink nodules | ecosystem: Host-associated > Plants > Roots > Nodule...
GGTTTTAAGTTTTTTGAATTGGGGAAGAACATTGACATCAATTCATGGAAGAATTTTGGGGGATTTTGAACTCTAGGTGACAAATTATAACATTAGGGTTTCAAATTTATATATTTGGGGAAGAAAGGCCCGTTAAAGAGAAAGAGCCGTTAGGAATTTTCTGAAAATCAATCAATTTGGTCCTTGGCAATTTTCTGAAAATCCATCAATTTGGTCCTTAGAAATTTTCTGTAAATCAATCAATTTGGTCCCTGCTTACGTGGCATCTGACGTGTTAAGCCTTGTAAGAGGTTAACGTTACACGTCACCTCCGTTAACAGACCAACTTAACGGAGGGACCATTTTGATGGACGCCTGTAAAATTCAGGGACTAAATAGCTATTTCGCAAAATTCAGGGACGAATTTGGCCGATGCGTTAAAATTCAAGGACGAAATTGAGGTATTAGTCATTAATTAACATTTGTGACCATAGTGCACAAGTGAAAAAGTCTTACATCGTGTATAAATTGATTTTCATCGTTAATAAATTAAATGAAACATGACGTGACGTTTTAATCTAATAGTGAAAAAGACACATGGGCACGGAGCAAGACCATTTTGTTTGCGCATGTTAGACAAACCCCATATGTAGACCGTTTTATTTGATTTTTTTTTTAAAGTGTCTTATTTGAGCTTATTAAGTGCTTATAACATAAACTGTAATTGATATTATTAATATATCTCAGGGTTTGTGTATGGACTTCCCTCTTGCTGTTTCTCCTAGCAATATTTAATGTTGGCAATATCGTCAACAGATTTACTAGGGTTGCTGAAGAACTTTTTGGCATGTTGATTTCAGTCTTGTTCATTCAGGAGGCAATTAAGGTGAGTCAGTATGTGACTGAAATCTATCTCAACTGAAGATAAAAATTAAAATATGATTTTGCTTGAAAAGGAGTCTAATACAAGTTTACTGAAATAATGCAGGGAATGATAAAAGAGTTTAGTGCTCCTAAAAATGAAAACTCAATTTCAGAACAGTACCAATTTCATTGGCTTTATGTGAATGGTTTGCTAGGCATTATATTCACATTTGGCCTTCTCTATACAGCATTGAAGAGCAGAAGAGCAAGATCTTGGTTATATGGGACAGGTTTGTCATTATGATAGATTTGAGTTGAGGCATAATTGTTACTTCTTGAATCTTGAATTCATTTGTTTGTTAAGCTATTTTGCACAAAGCGTCTTTGGTGTCCGACACGTATAAGTGTCTGACATTCATACGATACTGAAACATGTAATTATATTCAACCACTTCTACTTTTTTATAATATTATTTGTATTTATATGTTCAGTGTTCGTATCGTGTTTGTGTTTGCATCAGTGTGTCATAGTTGTTAAAAGTATATATGAGGAATATTTATATGACATGGTCTTATTTATTGGTTAGGTTGGTTGAGAAGTTTTATTGCAGACTATGGTGTACCTTTCTTGGTGGTGGTATGGACATGTGTGTCATTCTCAGTGCCAAGCAAAATACCTTCTGAAATTCCAAGAAGACTAGTTGCTCCTCTAGCTTGGGAATCTACATCTTTACACCATTGGACAGTTATCAAAGTAATTCATCTTGAAATAAAGCCTTGTTTGGATTATCTAACTTTGCAGTTGTGGGAAATATTGATTTCAATTTATGCTGCAGGACATGGGAAGGGTTTCTCCAACATATATTTTTGCTGCTTTTATTCCTGCCTTGATGGTAGCAGGGCTTTACTTCTTTGATCATAGCGTTGCTTCTGGGATGGCACAGCAGAAGGAGTTTAATCTCAAGAAACCTTCTGCATATCATTATGACATATTCTTACTTGGATTTGTGGTATATAAATACATATATTCCCTTTGTAAATACTATTAGAAAGTGGCAAAAACCTAATGCTTTGTTTTGGCAAAAACATTCCAGACTTTGATTTGTGGACTACTTGGCTTACCTCCTTCAAATGGTGTTCTGCCTCAATCTCCTATGCATACTAAGAGCCTCTCAGTTCTCAAGGGTCTGGTAGGTGAATGACTATTGTAGTTTTTATAAAGCATAGGAGAGAAAGTTTTTGAAAAAAGATCTTAGTTTGGTGAAGTCTTGTATAGTTGATACTTGATACATGATACAATATTATAGTGGTTTTTGATCCATGTAACTAACCTCACATAATGAAAATAGACATTGTTTGTTGTTGAGTATATATGACTCATATTCGCTGATAAGTAGACCATAATATTTAAACAAAGTTTTGTATTCCATAACTATAAGCATTGCATTTTGCACGGCAGAAAACTTTAGAGTGAATATTATAATCTTTTGTAAAGCATTAGAGAGAAAGTTATAGAAAAGATGCGAGTTTGGTAGAGTCCTTCATAGTTGCACTAGGTTGTGTAGATATGATTCGTTATATGATATTATAATGTCGTTTGATCCATGTAACAAACCTCATGTATTCTCTGATAAGTGGGCACAGGTATTTAAACAAAATTTTGTACTTTCTAACACTGAGCATTGCATGATAAAAAAATCATCATGCACTCTTATGCCAGTTTGAAAGTGACATTGACACAATTGACCGAACTATGTGATCAATCGTTGTTCTCTTGTGGGTCTATTCATTTGCTTACCTAAGAGCCGGATTAGCTGTTCTAAAATTGGTGGGGGTTGTCATTTGTATTAATGATTAAATTAAATGGGATACTTTTGATAAGGTAATTTATGAAATTGTAGATGATCAGAAGAAAGATGGTTGAAAGTGCCAAGGAAAGCATAAAAAAGAAAGCTAGTAACTCTGAAATCTATGGAAAAATGCAAGCAGTGTTTGTAGAAATGGACAGCAGCCCAGTTGTAAGTCTTTTAATAGTATAGAAATTGACATTTGATCTTGTTCTTTCAAATAAACACAATTAACAAATAGTAAAGTTATGTATTGGCTTTGAAGTACTCACACAAACATCAGACACAACACTAACACACTATCGGTAATAATTTGAAAAATGAAAGTAATCGAGTGCATCAACATGTGTCGGTGTTAGACGCTAGATACACCTTCAATCTAAATTACTTATTGGCTATGAATTATTGACACAAACACACACACACCACACACACACGGCAGAACCACTGCCACAACACCCATAATAATTTAAAAAAAGGGAAGTAATTGAATATAACCATATGTGTTAGTGTCGCGTTGGCGTTGAACACCGTCTTCAATCTAAAGTGTTAGTGCAACATAGCTTATTTTTCCCAAACATGATTAAATTTCAGACTTCTGTGGAAAGGGAACTAGAGAACTTAAAAGAGGTAATCCTAAAAGGTGAAGATAAAGGAGAAAACAAAGATACATTTGATCCTGAGAAGCATATTGATGCATGCTTGCCTGTTAGAGTAAATGAGCAAAGAGTGAGCAATCTTTTACAATCACTCTTTGTTGGAGCATCAGTCTTTGCCATGCCTGTCATTAAGAAAATTCCAACTTCTGTTTTGTGGGGATACTTTGCATACATGGCCATTGATAGTCTTTCTGGTAATCAATTCTGGGGAAGGATACTACTTCTCTTTGTGTCACCTAGTAGGTGGTTCAAGTAAGTACAAGTAACTGTAAAAATTTCATTTCCTTGTCAATTATTTATTTCATTGAATTTCTTTCTACTAATATAGGTAATTCTAAATTGTGGTCCACGACTGCAATAGTGGCCGCATTGGCAGCATTTGTCTATATTTTACCGCAATGTATAAGACCGCAGCGTAACTGCAACTAGAGATGCTAAAAAAAATCTAAAAGCCGAACAGTGACGGATAGTTCATGAACTAAACTGAGGTAGTTCGGTTTAGTTCATGAATTATCTGTTACAGTTTGATTTTTAGGTTTTTCAAACAGTCATATGGTTTGATTCACAAAAAATCAGTTTGCTTTTAAATTATATTGTTCTGTTTTCTGTAACTAAAGGTAACTTTGGTTCGGAAACACAACCGGTACACCGAACTTTTATACCGGATCAGTTTGGGATGAACTATTAACAATCCGGTTCAGTTCTATCGGACTGTTGTAATGGCTCAGTTCAATCTTTCTTCTTATACCAAACCGAGAACAGTTGTAACCGCAATTTAAAATCATGTTAACGTATCAAATCAACTTATTTTTGCAGGTTATTGGAGGGGCATCATGCTTCCTTTGTGGAAACAGTACCAATTAGATACATAGCCTTCTTCACAATTTTCCAATGCGTGTATTTCTTGGTTTGTTTTGGAGTGACATGGATTCCAATAGCTGGAATCTTGTTTCCTTTGCCATTTTTTTTACTGATCTTGGTGAGGCAGTATATCCTCCCCAAGCTCTTTAGTCCTCACCACCTTAAAGAACTAGATGCAGCTGAATATGAAGAAATTGCTGGTGCTCCAAGAAGTGTATGCAATGCTTAATTCCCTATACCACTATTTGATCTCAATTCTAATTTATTTACACATTAATGTCTATGAAATATAGACACTGGCACTGAACACGACACTGACATGTAGATATCGGTAAAAATATAGAATGTGAAAGTGTTCCTTTACTTTTTTTCAGCAAATGGATTCACCTAGCTTTGGATCAATGGAAATGTCTGATAGTGAAATATTAGATGAATTAACTACAAGCAGAGGAGAGTTGAAGCTCAGAACTCTAAGCTTTAGAGAGGAAAGACATGGTCAAGTAAGTGGTGACCAAAGACTACAATTAAATTGCTTTTTTTAGTGTCTCTTTGAATTGACTTATTTTAATTTATTTATTGACATAAATACTTGTGAGAACGTTTGAAAGAATTTATAGAAACAATTTATGACAGGTATATAAGTTGTTTTCTCCTTATTTCCATAAACTCTCCCGAATAGGTTTTAAAGATAACTTATGGATTATATATATGATAAGTGTTTTATTAGGTTGTTTTATCCAATGTTTTTTTTTTATTTGAAAAAAAAACTGGTTTTGTTTGTTTGAATGTCAATGATTTGCATTGCATGCAGGGAATCTATCCTAGTCCTAATCCTAATGAAATAACATGTGAAAATGAATCACCAAATTAAATAGCTAAGGACTTGGAGAAAATATGGAAAGTGGTTACCGTTTCTATCTCTAGAAGAAAAAAAAGAGAAAGATATCAACTAAGGTCAAGTTTTGCATGGTGGCTCAGTGTGTAAGTTTGTGAAATTGAGAAGTACAACTAGATAATTGATATATAGCACAATGTTTGTTCTTTATATTGTGAATATAAACTACCAAACATCATAGATGCATGTACTTTCTTTTTATTGGTAAGACATGGTGCTTGTCTTTGTATAATTGCTCATGTTATGCACTGTGGATATAAATCTTCGTTGATATATTGCAGCACAACTAGAGCAAAGGCACTTTAATATATGTTACTAGCTTGAGATGATGTGGCAACAAGGGATGTAAATTTTACCCATATTGACGTATATCTATGCATAGTGTGTGAGTGGTTTGGAAAACCATGCATACCTTACTAGATATTCACAAATAAAATAAAAGTGTGTTTTTTCTACTACACAAATAAAATAAGAGTGTGTTTTTTCTACTATTTATTGATGAGGAAGAGAATATTATAGAATCCATACCTATATGTAATTTTACCTAAAATTACTAATACTCATTGCGTTTAAAGGTTGTATTTGATTTTTTTTTTTTTAAATTCAATATTCCGGTTAAATATCTATTCAAATGATCAAATCTCACCGTACATTTTTTATAAGCACATTTCAAAGTTCAAAGTTAACAATGTCAAACTAAACCAAACGAATTGGTTGCTTTTGAAGTGTGTTAAAAATTTATCTCTGTTTAGACTTGTGAGATAAATGCACTAGATTTAGCTAATAATGTGTACTAAGTGTTGATGAAGTACTAACAAAAAAATTTTGTTAAAATAATATTTAAATTTACTGACTTATGTTTGATTGATTGAAGGTCGTCTCCTATCCTCTTAATATGTTAAGGTCCCATTTCCTTTTCTTGATCTAATCCCATATATAAATATAGACACGCATATATAAAAAGTAACATGTCGAATATAAAATTGAGGTATCCTATTTTATGATAAACTTACCTTCTCCTGTTTATTCATTTAGTGAAACTAATATTTACTGTAGTTGCAATGGAAAATTTATATCTTCGTGTTCAAAAAAGTATTTTTAAAGAAGAGAGAAGAAAGGAAGAAGGGAGATATATATATAAAAAAAATAAATAAATAAATGTTGATAAAAAAATTAAAACGGTCATTGAGAAAATAATCGCTTATTGTAAAACATTATGGTACCCCTGGATAAACCAAATAGTCGCTTATTTTTAAAGGTGAACATTATAGTATCTACCTTTAGATAAATCGAATAAAATAAAGAGCAATGATACATAGACATACTTAGGTGGCATACATCATTGTACCTCCACATAGAAATGCAACACGTGGCATTCTCTCTCCCTCTCTCTCTCTAGATCTCTCATTACTCATCACTCAACGTGTGTCATGTTTTGGTTGGTTGTGAAAAGGGTGGTACAATGTGTGTATGGGAAAAGGGTGTCAATGTATCTTTATTCTAAAATAAATTGCGGATAAGTAGAGGGAATCTAAACTCTTATTTTACATATAAAAACCATCTCAAATTACAACTATGTAGATGTAGATGAACCTAAACCTAGATATTGTTGTTCCTTCTTTATTAAGATTAGAGCTCTCAAAACGGGCGGTCCGACCAAAAAGCCGGGTTGAAAAATAGGCTTGAAATATACTATCCGAGTTCGGCCCTACATCGGCCGCGGGCTAAACGAACCGGCCCGTATTAAAAATTACATTTCTTTTATAAAAAAATACTATCAAATAATCCTATAATTTTTTTTATAAATAATATTTTTAATATGTTTAAATAATGTCTATCACAAAAATAAATTGTAAACATTTTCGTACAAACGTCGTAAACTAAAATTGTGAGGAAAGTAATTTTAAATAAATTAGATATGTTATGATTATAAATATTTATATATTCGATCTTTAAAATTATAAATAACGAAACGAGTAAATATAATTTTATATTACATTTATATTTCTGTTAATTCAATGAATTTTCACTTTTATTTTTTACTTTGATAATCAACTAAGTAAAGAATTATTTAAAATATATATATAATTTATAGGATTTTTTTTGTTATGCGGGCTACCCGCGGTCCGTTCGGGCTAGCTCTAATGGGTACCGGGCTTTTTAGGGTCAAACTAAAAAACCCTATTAAAATTTGGGCTCAATATTTAAGGCCCAAGCCCTATAATTAGTCGGGCGAAACGGGTTGGCCCATACTGCTCTGCCCGTTTTGACAACTCTAATTAGGATAGTATTATGAAGCTAGAGAGTAAACAAATTAAAAATGAAATTTAGCGGGTGTTTCTAATGAGAATCACTCTTATGACTAAATCGTAAAATTAAGAGAAAGGAAATGACATTTTAGAATAACTTTTTGGATAATTTTCTATCATACTGTCATTATGATTTTTACTTTCTCTTCCCTCTATATATATTGTTGTACTAAAAGAATGTATGAGAAGAATGATGTTTCAAAAGTTGTCGTGAAACATTTATATTATTACCATTACTCTAAAATTAATGATATGAAGTTACATTATAAATTTTTTTGTTGAATTTAATATATAAAATTATTATTTTTCAGTTAATAGACGAAATGACAAGAGTCATTAAAAATTCTCACGCGTAAATAGAGAATTAAGTATTTGAATCTCATTCACAATAACTAATTAATGATAATCATTTATTCATTATGTTTATCTCTTTGAAAACCAACATTAAATAAAATAAGTTGTTTATCTCTTTGAAAATTAACATTAAATTAAATAAAGTAAGTTTTTTTTTTTTTAGGAAAAATTAAATAAAGTAAGTTGGAACTCAAGTTCAATGTGGCGTAAAATACCCTTCTACGTGGCAATATTAGTACCGTTACATTTCCCTCCATTCCAACCACTTCTAACATACGCCGAGTGCACAAATTCATCTTCCCACCCTTAATTCAACAACCTACACCCCATAGCGCACGTTAGACACAACCATACCTCTATATACATTTCATTTCATAACGCGCGCGTAACACTTTTCTTCAAAATCGAAAAACCAAAACCAAATGCGATTAACTTCTTCTTCTTCAATGACATTCGGGTCGGGTTCTATGATATGGTTTCGAAAGGGTATTCGGATCCACGATAACCCGGCACTCGAATATGCCACACGAGGGTGTTCTAATCTTTACCCTCTTTTTGTTATTGACCCGCATTACATGAAACCCGACCCAAATACATTCTCACCCGGTTCATCACGTGCGGGTCTGAACCGGATAAGTTTCTTGCTTGAGAGTCTCAGTGATCTTGATGTTAATCTTAAGAAGATTGGTTCGAGATTGTTGGTTCTTAAGGGTGATCCCAGTGAAGTTCTTATTCGGTGCTTGAAAGAGGTATCAAAAGTAAATTTGAATGTTTTTTTTGTTACTATTGTTGTTGTTGCATTGTGGAAGTTAATTGTTTTAAGTGTTTGTTTGGATGGGATTTTTATAAAAACTGATTTTTGAATTAAATAAGAGACCATTTCTTAGAGATTATTTTTGTGAAAAATCACTTTTTTATAACTGAAACTCATTTAGTTGTTTCATATAGTTCAAATATTAAACCATATCTGTCATTAGTGGTTTTAAATTTTAATAGTGTGTTTTGTTTATGCTTTTAATTAATTACAATCTAAAATAATGATTTTTTTTAAATGAGAAACTGTTTTTGATAGTTTATGCCTTTATGGACAAAACTTTAATGAGTGTGTGGTGGATAAAGTGATAAGTGATAAATGAAGCATGGACACTTCTCCGATTAGGCGTGTCCCAGTGTTGGACACGTGTTGTGTCCGACACGACAACGGCACTTATAATTGCACTGAATTATGTAATTTTCTCAAATTATTAGCGGTGTCGGAGTGTCGGTGTTCTTGTCGTGTCCGTGTTTGTATCCATGCTTCATCGTAGGATAAAGTTAAACAAAAAGTAATTTTTATTGGTATTTTTTGGGTGTGAACGGGTATCTCTTCTCGGATCAGATAGGACCGCAATAGATGACAAAACTCTAAGTTAGGAGATTTAATATCGTTGCATTCTCAGGGCTGGATTCAAATCCATGACCTCTGGTTAAAATTGGAAGGATCCTGTACCATCTCATCCAAGTGCTTTTGGGTAGAGATTTTTATTAGTATAGACAAACACAAATCAGCTTTGGGTTTTGTAGTGAAGTTATGTGTTTGATTATATATACTCTCTGAATCAAATTTGCCATATAAGTTAGTATAGATTTGTCAACTTAGTGCAAAAATTGTATATTTTATTACTCTTAGTTTGGCTGATGTTTGGAGGTAAAATCAATTTTGACATGTTACAAACTTAAAATCACTCTCTCAAACGTGATTTTGAATGAAATTGTTATAAAGAAGAATTCATATTAAAGTAATTTGTATTTGAACTTTTCTGTTGAGCAAATTTGACATGAAACTTGGCAGAATTGCAAATTTTTGTTATCGCATCTAGTCAAGCTGAGATTTGGAGGTAAAATCCATTTTACATTTTACTAACAAACATGACAAAATCACTTTTAGCCCATTGATCACAAGTTTGGTATATGGACAAAAGTTATGGTAGTTAACTCTGTTGGTTATTTTGGTTGATGCAGTGGAACATTGGAAAGTTATGCTTTGAGTATGACACTGATCCATACTATCAGGCTTTGGATATTAAAGTCAAGGTAATGAGCACTGTTGTAGAAAGTTAATGCAAATGCACTATATGATGTGGACATGAGATTTAACAATAAGTTGAAGGCATATTTAATTTTTGTTTTGGTTATTACAGGACTATGCTCTTAAGGCAGGAATTGAGGTTTTTTCTCCTGTAAGCCACACACTTTTCAATCCAACAGATATTATACAGAAGGTGAGTTTGAAGCTTGAAGAGATTTATCTCCGATTTGACTACTTTTTTTTTTACCAATTAATTATTTACCACTGATTTTCAAAGGTTTTCTGTTGTTATTACTTATTATTGTTGTTCTGATTCCATTAATTCATGATCAATTTGTCCATGGTCTTCTGCTGATGCCAAATCAGAATGGAGGGAAGCCGCCTCTTAGTTATCAATCGTTTGCGAAGCTTGCAGGAGAACCGCCATCTCCTCTCGCAACTAAGTATTCTTCACTTCCTCCGGTCGGCCCTCTTGGAAGTTGCGATGTTTCTGAAGTTCCAACAATCAAAGACCTTGGATATGAAGATGATCAACTGGTATGCATATTATATTTCAAAATTAATAATCCTTTGGGAACATCTAATTAGAGAAGTAAATTTCAGGAGTTCTCTCCGTTCAAAGGCGGTGAATCAGAAGCATTGAAGAGATTGGAAGAATGCATGAAAGACAAGGTACTTTGAACATTCTAGTATTAAAAAATTAAAATCTGTAAGGTCTATTTCACGACTCACGCATCCAATTCATCAATGTTTACATATAAAATTGATGTTTCTTGCTGAAAGATCAACTGCTTGTAATATAACATACTACACTATTTTAGCTTCTTTTTTTTTCTTCTTTTGTGTAATTTGTAAATGCCTTAATTTCTTTTCTTTTTTTATGATTTCAGACGTGGGTGGCAAACTTTGAGAAACCCAAGGGTAATCCATCTGCATTTCTTAAGCCAGCAACAACTATTTTATCACCTTACTTGAAAGTAAGTCTAAAACTGTAAAAGTTGCATTGCTTAACATGTCTCTTTGGCTTGATTGAACTACTAACCTTACTTGAACCTTAAGTTTCTCTTATATATTTCTTGCTTGTTGTTGATCTCCTTGCAGTTTGGTTGTCTCTCTTCCAGATATTTCTACCAATGCATTCAAGATGTATATAAAAGTTTGCCAAAACATACTTCACCACCTGTGTCTCTTCTAGGACAGGTAACATTATCTCCAGAAGTTAGTACAGTATTGTTTGTCGAGCTCCACTTCCGAAATTAAAAAGGTTATCTTGTTGACATGTGCAGTTGTTGTGGCGAGATTTCTTTTACACCGCAGCTTTCGGTACTCCAAATTTCGATAGGATGAAAGGCAATAGGATATGCAAGCAGGTGAGACAGCAATCAATGGTTACTGAAGTTTAAGAAAGAAATAGATGTTATCATTTGGTGCATTCAGCTTACACAACTTATGACTAGAAATTTTGAATTCTACATTAGCACATGAAATACTTCTGCATCAAAACATAAAATATCACTAGCTAGCTCATTATGTTTATGCTTCAAGAGTCCTTATTTCTATTGTACACTTACATACCTATGTCCTTGTAATCATTATTGACTATTACTATTTGGTTGTTCTTTATTGATAATCCTTTGTTAAAAGCAAACATATACTTATTAATCATTATATATGTTGTTTTGAAATTTATTTATTTTAATTTGTAGATTCCTTGGAAGGATGATGGTAAACTTCTGGAGGCTTGGAGAGATGCTAAGACAGGATTTCCTTGGATTGACGCTATCATGGTCCAGGTTTGGGTTTTGACATCCTTTTTTTCAAATAGAGCAATTATAAATGGGGGTTTTACTTTGAAATTTCATGCTTCAAATCATGTGTACTACGACACTTTTTTCAGCCTTCTCATTCAGAAAATGCATTTAAAACCATATTTTTCTGTGTAGCTACGCCAATGGGGTTGGATGCATCATTTAGCACGACATACTGTTGCATGTTTTCTAACTCGAGGTGATCTGGTATATGACATTGATACTCTCAAGCTTGCCAATTTTTTTCATATTCCATTATTCTATACCAATTTTTTATTTTTTTGTTTATGGCAGTTTCTTCATTGGGAAAAAGGACGTGACGTCTTTGAGAGGCTTCTGATTGATTCAGATTGGGCAATTAATAATGGAAACTGGATGTGGCTCTCATGTTCATCTTTCTTTTATCAGGTATGAACTAATTCTGAATTTTCAGTACAAAGTGATTAAATTTTCTGTTTCAGAGGTTGAATCCTGAATGTTTCACTGACATTTTGTACATTTATCATCTCTGATGATCAGTATAATCGTATTTATTCCCCAACCACATTTGGTAAGAAGTATGACCCTAATGGTGACTATATTAGGCATTTTCTCCCAGTCTTAAAAGGTAATTTTAAGTTCCCTCATTTTCACCATCTTCTAGTACCTAGTAAATTCTCATTCATAAGATGTTATAACTTAGAATTGAATGTGGTTGAGCAGATATGCCCAAGGCGTACATCTATGAACCATGGACTGCTCCTCCAAGCATCCAAACCAAAGCAAATTGCATAATTGGAAAAGACTATCCAATGCCAGGTCAGTGCTGTCACTTAGTGTTAGAATAACAACTCTGGTTCTAAAGTAAGAAGATATCACACAAGAACACAAACTTTGATCATGATGTTTGGCCATCCGACGGGAAAGTTGTTGTTGCATTTTTCTACTATGCAATGAATTAGGTTTACTAAGTATGGTCCAGTTTACAACTTTACCTCTGAACCATACTGCGAGAACTTTGATATGCTACACTTGAGCATCTGCCCACTTATCAGCGAAAATGAGCCATACTCAATATCTTGCTTACTATCTTTTTCATTGGCTTTCATTAGTGTCATGTATGTTCTGCTGTGTTGCATCATACCATCCATTGCTGTAGTTTGTATTTCTGGTGGAAAGTTTTTTATGATATGCAGCTTCATATATTGAAAGATTTCTTTGGTTCGGATGAGGTGCTGCAAGGGAGGAGTATTAGATTCTCTTGAGAGGAAGTTGTATTTCTTTGATTTATATTTTGCTAATATTTCTTTCTTGCTAGTTTCTTATGACCCTGACATGTGAGGGTAGTTATGAAATGGATAGCTTTAATAACCTTTAGAACATATTATTGAGTAAGACTCATATTAACTGATAAGTGGAAGACGCTCGAGCATGCGGTACATGATACTCTGTAATCGTAAGTATTGCATAATGGATAAACTACAGCATCACCCTCTGCTATCAGAGACGTAAGCATAATTAGCCGAATTACGTTATCAACCGTCTGTGTTGTCACATATTTTCCTGATCAAATTGACATGTTTTGTTCTGATTGTATAGGATTTTATATATATTATCCATGTTTATGTTGTATAAACTATGTTTCAGTTGTTTCTCACGACTCTGCAAGTAAAGAGTGCAAAAGGAAAATGGGTGAGGCCTATGCATTAAATAAAGCACTGAATGGTTTGGTTAGTGAAGATGATCTGAAAAACTTGAGGAGAAAATTGGATGAGGGTGAAGAACAAGGAACTAAATCTAAAAGATCTAGGCAGCTGCTGATTGGCTGAGGAAAATTTATACTGGTTTTTTCAACTGTCATGCTTTGAGACTTTGAGTTGTAGTTTATTATGCAAGTTTGGAACATTGCTTAGCGTTTTCATGACATTTTGCGTATCAGACATGTATATAATGTAGTGCATATTAATATTACTAGTATCCTAGACTTGTAGGAGTAACTTGAGACCGATCCTAGCAGCTGTTGCATGTAAGGTAGTCTTATGTCATGAAAAGTTATTCTCTTCACTCTTGTAATGTAGTGCAATTCTTAGGGAATTGAATTAATTATTCCATAACTAATGTTAGTGTCACATACAGCACATTAGAGATATCAGAGATTGTGTTTTTATTTAATATTTTTAATAATGGTTTGTTATGTATTTCTTTCATGAGTTTAATTAGTATGTTTTATCTGTATACAATTATTTTACACATATATCCAATAATGTGTTGCCACGTCAATTTCATATGATATGTTGTCGCGTCAATGATGAATATGAAATTGACGTGGCAACACATTATTGGATGAATGTTTAAAATAATTGTACACCGACAAAGTATACTAATTAAATTCTTCTTTCATTCCAAATCTTTAGTGGTTTTAGTGTTTTATTTTTGTTTCAAAATATCGTGTTTTAGAATTTCAAGATAACTATACCCTCCATCTTTAGTGGTTTTAGTGTTTTATAATAATTCGGTTTTAGTTTGTTCGTCTCGTCTTTCATCTCTTCTTCCGGTAACCTCCTCTCATGAGATTCAAGTGTTCTTTGAAGATCTTCAATCTTCATATCACTATGTTTCTTCTATTTTTATCACCAAGCTATCAAATTGAGATGGTAAGATTCTAAGAATCTTTTCCATGATTTCTTTCTTAGAATTTCACCACATAGCTTCATCAGGTTCAGGTTGGTGATGGTTATAATTGTTGAGAAATAATCTTCAATCTTTTCATATTTCTTCATCTGTTATAGCTCATATTGCCTTCTCAATGCTTGTTGTCGTATCTTCTTCTTCACTTTATCATAATGTTTGAAGTATTTCACAAGCGTGTCTGAAGCTTCCTTTCAGCTGTTTGCATCTGCTATCTTTTCAAACACCTTATTATCCACAGTATTGATGAATATAGAAGAGTGATTTGTGGTCTTTCTTCTTTGCTTCCTTGTGCGTAGTTCTTTGAACCTCGATAAGATTTGCAGTAAGATTTTCAACTCCATTGTTAACAACTTCAAGCATGTCTTGAAATCCAAACCTTCATTTGTTTCACCCATTTTCCCCGGTTCTTCCCATTAAGAACTCGTAAATGTGCAGAGATATTACCATTTCTCTTCATTGTTAATCTTCTCTTCTCTTGTTGAATCGAACAAATTCTTGATACCAAAATGTTGGTGAACAAGTAGTTTTGTTTTTTGTCAAAACAATTGAGAATTGAAGAAAGAGAATCATTCGAGAAGAAATACGGAGGAAACAAATATTGTTGATTATTCACAAAAGTGTGAGCAAGTGAAACAGATAACATATAGTGTCAACTTTCTAAACCTAATTTTTTAGCGAAAGTTTTCTAAACCTAATTTTTTTTCAACTAAAATTAGATTAGTTGCAGCTAACTAAATCAAGCTGATTGTTATTTACAATTATGTTTGAATTACTAGTTTGTAGGATGTAGCCTCACGACGACGGTAGTGCTATTGGAAGCAGTAGCCTTTGTTGTACCACTAACTTCAGCCAAGCGACTCTTTCTGCGGCTTTTTTCTCCACATCTGTTTCTGTTTATGAGTTCGTCGTTGTTTCAAAATTTCTGGTCTTGTTAAACATGGGTGTGTGTCGTTGTTCTCGAAACATGAACTATATAGTTAAAATGGTCTTTGGCGCTTGTTGTTGTCGTGTTCTATGTAATGAGTTGTTGGCGTGTGAATATGTTTTCATGTTGGTGACAAGGTTTGTTTGTCGCTGTCAAAATATGTCATTTCATGTGTGGGTGTGTGACATATAAATTTGATTTGTGTTTTTGTTTGACTAGGTCAAGCTTTGTGCCTCCCAAATCGATTGTACTCTTTTTTTATTTAATCTAATTAGGTTTTGCAAATCTATCTACACCTCATTTGTTTAAAAATAAATAAATAAATAGATATGAATGTATAAATATAGATATAATATTTGTCAAAAAAAATAATATAGATGTAGTAATATATCTATGGCTTAAATATTGCACTCGTCCCTGCAAATATGCCTCGTTTAAGTTTTGGTCCCTGTAAAAAAAAAAATTGTTTTTGGTCCTTGCAAAATTTTTTGTTTTTTAAAATAGTCCCTGACCCCATTTTTGTGATGATTTGCATACGTGGCACATGATGACTGGACCCATTTTGTAGTTTTTGGTCCCTGCAAAATATTTTGTTTTTTTAAACAGGTCCCTACAAAATTTTTTGTTTCTGAAAATAGTCCCTGGAGGGACAATTTTAAAAAACAAAAAATTTTGTAGGGACCAAAAACAATTTTTTTTTTTTTACAGGGACCAAAACTTAAACGAGGCATATTTGCAAGGACGAGTACCATATTTTAGCCTGTGAAATATTGTGTGTTGACTATAAATTAATTAATGTTTCTTAGAGAGTATGGTCATGATTGAGATTGAATTTATTATAAAATTTTATAGTATTTTTTAACATTCTCTCTGACACTTATGTTTTTATTGGGTGAAATCAATATGACTTACCACTTTGAAAATGGATTTTACAAAAAGTAGTGATACCACGTTAATTTTATTCAATGAATGTTAGAAATAGTGTTCAAAAGAAGGTGTTTATTAAATTATAACAATACAATGATGTTTAATGAAATAATATATTCATGAAGATTTATAGACCTCATGTGTAATAAATATAATCATAGATTTAAATTTTCCGGAGAGGTTGGCGCTTAGAATTGTTCACACGTCTTCCAACCAAATTTTCTAAAATACCTTGTTCAATTTTTCTTCTTCTTTAGAGACAAAGTAAAAAAATGATAAAAACTTATCAAATAAAATATAAAAATACCAACGAAAGATTCTAAAAATCAAATAAAGAATTCTTTTTTTTGGATATTCTAAAAAAATGAGTATAAAAGATATAAATGAGTATAAGAGATGTAATGAAAAAACTTATCTCTATTATATACATTTCCTCTATTTTATTTTGATAGTACACGTGGCAACCTTATGTTGAAAGGTGCATTTAATGTTTTATTTCATATCTTAATCTTAAAAATATCAACCAATCATAATTGATTATGACTCATTTGTTTTTTATCAACCAATCATAAAATGGATATGACTCATTTGCTTTTTAAGACCCAATCAAAATTAAATATGACTCATTTCTAAATTAATATATGATTTTTTTTTCCTATATATTGAGAACCTGTTTTTCATCATTTTCATCTTCCTCTTCCTCCCATAAAAAGAATGTATTTTGTCTGTTTTTTAAAGCATCATAGTTTAATAGGTGGTAGATAGTGGGTTTGATTCGATTTTTTATTTGTATCTAACTACTAATTGCAAATTTCTAATGCTATTTTTTTTTCAAATATGTATTTTCTTTGGTCAAATTTATTTTGTATCATCTCAAACACTGACCACCCATTGTTCTCTCTCACAACCTGATCCTGTCGAGCTCTATCTCTCACACATTCCTCCGTAACCAATATGTAATTTCACATTGATTTGGATGTTGAAAGATATTTTATCTAATGTTATTCGTAAATACTTATTTTGTTGTATTTGGATTGTATATAACTTGATTTTTTTTTCTTTTGTGATGTTGGTATCATGCTATCAACAATTATCATGTGTTATGAGTGTTGGAACAAAGGGTGTTTCGCAAAATCACTTCTTGAGTTTTGATGATAACAAGGTATTAAAAATTATCAATTGGATATGCTAAACATTTGTTCAAGTGTACAGGATCATAATCAAAGTACTATTCATAGAGATTCTGTTTGAACAAGTCAAGAGCAAAGGAATTTATTTGAAGCTTAAAGCGTCTGGAAGAATGCGTCTGAAGAAACGGGTCTGAAGAAGAGCTCCTGAAGACACGTCATCAGAAGCAAGGTCATCAGAAGCCATGGTCATCAGAAGCATATCTCATCAGAAGCTCCTTCACCAGAGTTGACAAAGGACAATGTACGAAGTGTACGACCACTAACTCTGTACTTGTCTCTGCAACCACCATCTCTGCAGCTTGTCTCCATATCAAGACAAGAATAACAACTATATTGCTGCAGACTTTGTTCCTTTGGAAAAGGAATGGATTTGAAATTAGTTCTTCATAGGACAAGTATCAAATCAGGAAAAAGATCAATGGTAAAGAATCAAAGCTTCAAACAAGACAAGTTGATGCAACGGCTAAATTTCCAACGTCTCTCAAATCCTCTATAAATAGGGATGAAGACTTGGAGAATATACACACGTAGAACATCAAGCAAAAGGCCAACACTCTGTGCAAAACGTCGAATACAAAACATCAACAACTTAGAGAATTCTTCCAAAAGTTTATATCTTAGAATTCTCAAGTGTCTTAGAAAAACAGAGTCTGTTATGTTCGTATTGTATTGAGAATACCTCTGATTGTATATCAAGTATTCAAAGCCTTATTCAATTCTTTGTAATTGTTAAGTTAAGTCTCTTTCAGTTGTGATTGAGCAAAGGAAGTCTCTTGGAGTTGTCCTTGAGCATAGAAGTCTCTTTCAGTTGTGATTGAGCAAAGGAAGTCTCT
>Ga0228710_1006241_pt1 | contig 18188 bp, 8 predicted proteins | sample MedpolnodulmetaG_FD_177995 | JGI IMG/M metagenome (GOLD analysis project Ga0228710, IMG submission 177995) | Root nodule microbial communities from Medicago polymorpha collected in Santa Monica, California, United States - pink nodules | ecosystem: Host-associated > Plants > Roots > Nodule...
CTCTCATATACCTGTGTGTGTGTGTGTGTGTGTGTGTGTGTGTATATATATATATATATATATATATAAACGAGTTTGTGAATATAATACTAAAAACTCATCACTCCCCTGTTCAGTAATTTTTTCATATGTGTGTTGGTTACTTTTCTTTTATGTCATGTATTTCATTCCTTCGTAAACTGAAACGCACGATGTAAAAATCATGAATTTTGTATGGATTATGTGTGATTTATGATATTTGAATGGATTATGTATGGATGTTTAAAACTTGAAGTTTTTTGGTGATTAAAAAAAAGTTATTCTTTATACCTAAAAATAAATAAATTCAAAAATCCATTGGTACCCATGGATACCTCAATACCTGCGGGTTACTCGTATAGTGGGTAGTGGGTACCGACGCGGATACGGGGCGGGCACAAGTATCATATTTATCCAACGAGGCATGGACGGGTATCATACTATCTGTATCCGTAGATACTTATTAACATCCATAGATTTATCACCTTTATTGATGATCATACTAAGTTTTGTTGGTTAAATTTTTTAAGAAGAAAAATTAGAGGTAGGACAAATTGTCAAGAATTTTATTAAATTGGTGCATACTCAGTTTAATTTCACTATACAAGTTTTTAGAATTAATAATTAAACTGAATATTTTAACACAATTTTAGGAAATTTTTTAATGGAAATGAGATAGTTGATTGAAGTACATGTGTTAATTGTAACAGCCCGTTTTTTGTTGGGATTATTTTATTTATTTATTATATGTGTTTATCTGCTTGTTTGTGTGTTTGATTTGGGATTAGTGGATTTTTAGACGAGGAAGAGTATTTTTGTCATTTTTAGGAGTGAGGATAGTTTGGTAATTTGAGGAGAGAGGGTAAACTACTAATTTTAGAATGTAGAATATTTTAGTATTTTAGTGTGAATGATTATTTTTACTAAGTTAGTAATAACTTGCGATAATTATTTTGAAGCGGTAATTAATGAGATGTTTTAATGAGTTAAGTAAGTAGTAACATTTTAATTAAGTGATAAGAGTTTCTAGGCCCGTTATGAATGAAGTTAACCTAGCCCATTATTGAAGTATATATAGATAACTTATGAGGAGAATTAGGGTTAGATATTCATTTCACACATTTACACAAAAAGGGGGCCAAGAGAAAAATAGAGAGAAGTGAAGATAGAAGAAAAGGAAGAGAACCCAAGTGAAGAAAAGAGAAGAGGAGAGCTAGGATTCAAAGGGGGGGTGAAGATTTTGGTGATTAGCTTAAGCTTAAGGAAAAACAAGGTAAGGGGGATAGGTTTGTTCTATCTAATAATCTATAATCATGTTTTAGCTTTTGGGTTATGTTTATTTTGATTGATTTGTGAAAATTGATGATTATATGTGTAATTTTTGTGCTTGGAATTAAGTGATGAATTTAGGTATTTGAAAGTTGTTGAAAACTTGTTGTTGATGCATAAATTTCATTGTTTATATATGCTAAGTTGTTTACTTTGAGATTTTAACTTAAATTGGTGAAAGTGGTGATGATTTTGATGTTGATTAATGTTGAATTCATGACCTATGTGCTATAAATGTTGTTGAGTATATGTTTGTGTTGAGAATCCATGAAATTTATTGTGGTAAATGTAATGTTTGGTTAAGTTGTTGTGTTTGGGTGAATTAAGTTGTTGTTGTGGGAATTTTAATGAAACAAGTGATAACTTATGAATTGTCGTATAGGTTGTTTTTAGGGTTGTGAAAAGAACTTATTTGGTGTGTTTGAGCCTTGGAAAATGACAATAATGGTTTTAGGTGAAAGGAGAATCTAAATAAGAAATTTTCGGGCATTTTTGATGAAAATTTGAGGCCAAAACACACCAAAATGCCCTTTTCGCAACGTTGGTGCCTGCACTGGAGCGATAGGCGCCTAGACAGGAACAACAATCTTGCTGTTTCAATTTTTGGGTGCTTGGGGGATGGTGTGTATAGTTCCTATGTGATCTTCTAATGATAAGAATTTGTTTTTTTGATGAATATATGTGTTGGAACATAGTTTACTTGAATTTGAAAAGGTTTTATCAATTTGAGATGAACTTTAACATAGACTTGGATTTTCCGAAACATGGCTTTTCTCGAAACGAATTAATGAGGTTACTACTTGTTTTATGTAATAATGGACTTGGAATAACTAAGTAGGATTGGTATTAACATAAAACTTGGTTTTTGGGGAAAAATGTCAAAATAGACGAACTTTGTAAATTTGGAGAAATAGACGGACTTTGTGAAACGGTGATATTATGCTTGAAATATTGTGTTGTTAGGTGACATATTGGAATGATTTGTTGATATGTAAGAGTATGCTAGCTTAATTTTGTTGAAAATAGACTAACTTTGGCGAAATGAGGATTTATGAATGGATAACTTACAAATGGTTTTATATTCATGATAATATGATGAAATAAGAATGAATCAAGGATGGATGGCTGTATAATATGTTAGTTATCATGTTGTGTTTAATTGTCCGTCTATTATGTTAATTGTGCTTTATGAGACGATGTTATTTCGTGTCGTGATAATTGTTTGACGATTGTTATGATGAATATGTAGAGATAAATACTTTATGATGAATATGTAGAGATAACCAATTGTTGATGTGTGGATGTATTGTTTGATAATGCAATGTGGTGAAAATGTGGAGAAGATGTAGAGTAATTTGATGTTGTGCATTATCGAGTCAATACTTAATATCAATGCATTCATAAGTACTATATATGGATAATATGCAGAGAATACGTAGAGGGATCAATCGGTAAAATTACCTCTGACATCCAATTGGTACCACATGCATGTAGAGTCGTGTCTAGAGCATTACATGCACATGTGAAACGTGAGATACTTGATTATGTGACTTAGCGAATTATGTGAATTACGTAATTGGTGAATTGTTGTGACTACGTGAAGTGGTGTGCTTGTACATGTTGTTTGGTTATGATAGCACACTTGAAATAATATTGGTGATGTGATGATACATTGTTGGAAGACTTGATTAAGAGAATAATTATTTGACTTCAGAAATGAGTATGCTTTTATATGTTATGGTTGAGTATGATAATATTCACATGATGTTAGTATTCTAGGATGTTGAGTATGTATATCTATATATGATGATTGAAATCCTTGAATACTTTTCTTTTATTATATTTTATTATGTGGAATATTATCTAACCCCCCGTGGTCGTTTGGTTGACCGCCTACCCTTTTGTATGAATGGTGTAGACGGCGTGCAAGATTGAGCTCTTTTTGCTTGTGAGTACTTGAGGACTATCTTGGAGCTACCTAGTTATCTTTGCTTGGAGTCTAGTTAGGTTCTGATTTAGGAGTGTTGAGACTTTTGTTTTTATGTCATGTATCTGTTGTTGAAATTATTTGCTGAGACTATTGTTATGTATATGAGAACTGAGACATGGTGTTGAGATTTTATTATTCATGTACTTGAGGATGATTACATGTTGTTGAGATATTTATGTATGTTGATTTTCCACTACAAGTTTTATGAAAACCGTATTTATGCATGTTTTTAGAAAATGTTGGCGTGACATCTTAAACTCTTTTGAGTAATTGATTTAATTGCATGTTTTATTGCATTTGGGGTTTAAGGGTGTTACATTAACTGACCCCAACATAATGGAATTGCAGAGAGGAAAATTAGGCACCTTCATGAAGTGGCTAGTGCCTTACTTTTTTCCACTAAATTTCCAATATACTTATGGGGTGAGGCTGTTTTAACCACTGCACATTTAATAAATCATATGTCTCTCGTGTTTTAAACTATAAGACTCATCTCAAAAAAATTTTAAAATTCTTTCCAATTGCCTCTATTTCACCCTTGCCATTTTCAAGGGGGAAAATCACACGAAGATTCACCTTATATTCTTTTTTTAGAATTTAATTATCTTAGAAAATATGATTTTAACACATAGTTGTAGGCCGTTTGCACCTAAAGAAAATGCCCCAGATAATGTAAGTGGACCTACTCCTTTCAAGAGTGAGGATGTCACAAAATCAGGGGCAATAAACCAAAATTCTAGCAATGACTCTTTGGATCCTAATGATAATCAAGAATTAAGTCAAATGTCCCTGCATGAACATCCTTGCAAGGAAATAGAAAGAGAGTTTGAAGAAGGTAAAGGAACTTGGAAAGGAGAAGTTTATGAAAAAAGGAACCATGATAAGGTAGTGTAAAAATTCCAAAGAATATACATGAAGCTCTAAATGTTCCAAAGTGATAGGAAGATGGGTTTGTGGAGATGATATCACTTTAGAAGAATAATACTTGCAATGTTATAGCTTTACAAGTTGGAAAGAGAACCGTGGGTTGAAAGTGAGTGTCTACAGTAAAATACAACTATGGTGGTTTAGTAGAAAGATATAAGGCGAAGCTAGTCGTTGTTGGAGCAAAATTGGTTTGTACAATTCCTCTACCGTTTTGATGATAACAAGGTATTAAATGACAATTGAATATGCTAATATATGTTCAAGTGTGCAGGACCATAGATTAAAATATAAAAAGGTCTGAACATGTATAAGAGCATCACACACACAAGAGAAGCTGAAAGACTATGGTAGAAAATCTGAAGAAAGGCCAACCAGAAGTCAACACCTTGGATCAGAAGAAAGGATTCTACTTAGAAGTTGAAGACTCTCGTTAGACTCTGATGAATCATCAAACTCAGAAGATCTCCATCAGACTTGGAAAACCTCCAGACTCCACGTCAAATTTGTCTTCTTCTGTAGTTGTCTCTATCAAAGTCTGATGGTATAGTTTGTCTTCTTCTGACCACATGTAGAAACAGACAAAGAACTTCAAGCACAAAGATAATGAACGGATAATTCATGTTTCTACATCAACATTTTTCTTGATTGAACCAATTGGCGGAGGATTCCATTTTGGAATAATACATACCTGAGGGCCTTTAATGGGTAGGTTTGCAAAGTTAAATTCCTCCACAAGCAATGGCGGAAATAAGGGGACATGGGAGGGCCATAGCCTCCCAAAATTCTCAAAACGTTCAATTTTAATAAGTATATATCGACATTTTTAGCCAAATGTTATGTTATATATAATATCGCTTGCATTATAAACCATATGTTAACAGTCTAGCATAGTGGTCAAGTGTGTCACCTCCAAGATTTTGATCCAGTGTTCGACTATTGCTAAGTTCATTTCACTAGTATTTTTTGTATTTTTTATTTGTTAAATAACCTAGTGGATAGAGCTCACACATTTTTAAATGTGGAAAAGTGGGGTGTCCGGGATTCAAAAAATGCAAGTATCGAATCGTGGTTAGGGCAGCGAAATACAATGAAATTAACAACTTAATCTTTTTTTTTGAACAAACTAAAATGATATACAATGAAATTAACCACTTGATTTCAACCATAAAAATGAGTTCAGTTTAACCTGTTCAACAAGGGTAGAAGATTGGAAACCGTATTTTGAAAGACACGAATATTCCTTTCCTTCCATAGCACCCAAACAGAGGAAAACCAAATAACTCTCAAGAATGAATGAGTGAATCTGGGCAGACCCGCCATATTAGTAAATTGAATGAAATGTTGTCTAATGTCACCGGAAGAAACCGAAGAAATACCTAACCAATGCCAAACATGGGACCAAAGGGAACTAAATATGTCACAAGCTAAAAACAGATGTGTTGCCGTTTTCAACTCTCCACAACCTGAAATGCACGCCGTGTCAGTAGATTAGAGGACATACCGCCGCACCAGATTGTCCTTTGTGGGAAGTCTATTGTGAAGAAGGCGCCACACAAACAAACACACCTTTGAAGGAATTTTCTTATGCCAAACATAGTCAACAAGAGTCATATCCACAGGCTCACCAGAAGAAGTGAGAAAGCGATATGCTCCCCTACCCGAATAACCTTGAATAGGATCAAGCAGCCACCACCAAGCATCATGAACATTTTCCTTGAAAGCAATGTTGTGTAGTAAGACAGAACACTGCCTCACACTCTCCTCCTCCCAAGCTAACAACCTGCGACGCCACAAACTCTCCCCACCCCCATCTGCCCCCATTTCCCTCCCCGCCTCTGCCCCCGAACACTCCTTATTCACAACAAGCTCATAGAGGCGGGGAAATTTATTTCTCAATGTAATTTCCCCCACCCATATGCCATGCTAGAATAAATTATCTCTGCCATCTCCCACAATCCGACGAGCATTAATATCAAACCAACTCCCAACACCCTCACCCAACCCCTCTCGGATCCTACACAACGACCGCCACCAAGCCGAACAATGGCTGCCTCCCTCCTTCAACCGCCCCCCTCCTCATCGTAACGGGCTTTTAAAACATGGTACCATAACCCCTCCTTATCCGCCAACATCCTCTAACACCACTTACCTAACAAAGATAAGTTAAAAGCACCCACCCTCCTAACCCCCAAACCTCCATCCTCCTTTGGAGTACAAATAGACTCCCAATTTATCCAAGCTATTTTCCTATTATCCTCACCACCCCAAAAAAAAAATTAAAAATAGATTCAATAGAAGAAATTATACCAGCAGGGGCTTTGAAAAAGGAAAGAAAGTAAACCAGAAGAGAAGACAGAACAAATTTTAGAAGAACCAGACGGTCGCCGAAGGAAAGGAACTTGTGGTTCCACGATAACAAACGAGTAACAATGCGATCAACAACAGGTTTCCAAAAGGTAAGTTTCGTAGAATCACCACCGATAGGCAGACCCAGATAAACAACATGAATGGAACCCCGACGACAGTTCATCACCAAAGCCTCCTCCGACAACTAAGATTCAAAAATGTTTACACCTGTCAACATGCTTTTGTTGAAATTGACCTTCAATCCCTAAATCTCCTCAAACAAAAGCAACAGCACTCGCATGGTACGCACATTCAGCCAACTCTTTTCACCAATAATGATAGTGTCATCTGCAAACTGAAGGTGGGTTAACCGCACCTCACCAACACGCCCAACACCGTAACCAGTAAATAGGTTAGCCCCCACCACTGTAGTCATTAGAACATTGAACCCTTCAGCTGCCAAAAGAAATAAGAACCGTGTACAAAGGTTCACCTTAACGAAGACCCCTTTCAATAGGAAACTCCTCCATTGGACAACTATTCACTAAAACCGATGTTGTTGCCGTTCCAACACATTCAAAAATCCACTTCCGCCAAATTTTTGGAAAATTCATATTTGAAGTCAACCGAGTCATACGTTTTTTCGAAGTCCACTTTGAACAATAGCAACTCCTTATTCATACGCCTTGCTTCATCAACCGCTTCATTAGTTATTAAAATTCCATCTAAAATCTGCTTCCCTTTGACAAAAGCTGATTGTGAATCAGATACCACACTACCCACCACTAAATGAAGTCGATTAGCAAGAACTTTAGCAAGGACCTTGTACAGACACCCAACCAAAGAGATAGGTCGAAAATTATTAAGTCGTTGCGGACTAGTCACCTTTGAGATTAAAGCTATAAATGTAGAATTTAAACCCTTAATCAACTTCCCGTTCCTATGAAATTCCGTCAAAAAGCTCAAAGCATAGAGATTTATTACAACACAACATATCTATATCCTAAAAATATAGCTCCCTATAAAAAATTTCTTGGCTCCACCACTGTCTCCAAGCATAGAGACCTTATGTGAAATAAGCAGCGGATCAAAATCAATATTATTGAAAAAAAATTTCTATACTTCCAAATTAACCAGAGAGGAAAATGAATTTTTTTAAGTTATAAACGTAACCATAGTTAAAATGTAGCAGCATCCTTTATAGGAAGCAGGAATTTGATCATGTACTACCACATAATTAACTTCAACCGAAAAGATTTAATTGAATTTGATCCTTTATAGGAAGCAGGAATTTGATCCTTTATAGGAAGCAGGAATTTGATCATGTACTACCACATAACCATAGTTAAAATGAACATTTAATTGAATTATTGAAAGCCATCGGATCAAGTAAATGAAGGGACATGATTTTATGTCACAATCTATTTTGAAACTTTGCTGCCAATTAATTCTGTTCCTATAGATAAATATTAAGCATCAAAGATAAATATGATCTCCTAAATGTTACATTAATTTAAACATTATATGGAGCTTCAGCTTCTACTGGAGGTTCAGCTTCTACTTCTACTGGAGTATTATCTTGTGCTCTTGATGCACAATCATTCCAAACTTGCTCACTCCTTTCCCAAATTGAAATTTTGTTCTTCTGGAATTTTGGAGTTGACAGAATATATTTAACCAGGTCATCATGGCAGCTTTTTCCCAAATCTTTCACAAGATTTAAACAACATACATTGCTAAAAGTTTGGTTACCAAAAAATACATTGGAAAATATCTCCTCACCACAAATTGGATATAGCTGTTGCGCACAATTATTCAAATACTTCTGATATGAAGATAAGGGCTTTTCTGTATAATCAAATTCAATAGGGGCTCCAATTGGTGGATCGGTAACATCATCAGAAAGTCCAGTTTTGACTAACAAAAGAAAACTAGCTATAAATACCAACATGATGCAAACAGTGTGGGATGCAGCCATGTCTTACAATATAGAGTTATTTTGTTAAATATTATCTCAAAACTTCATGATGACTACTCAATGGAAAAGCTATATTTATAGTTTCAAACAACCAACGTTTCTTGTATTTTTTATATTTTTTTTGGGGTACACCAACGTTTCTTGTATTAATGTTTTAGTATTAATGTTTGTAAGTTTCATTTTTTTTCCTTTTATGAGAATTTTGTAAGTTTCTTGTATCAATGAATTTTGTATCATTAAAATCATCATATTTTATATAAATATATCATTAAATTTTAACAGGAAAAACAATTGTTTAGCAGAAATTATGTTATATATAATTTTAGGGACAAGATCAATTGACAATATGGTGTCAAAATTAATAATATGACACCTTTGATAATTTTTTACCACATAATCGTATTACAAAATTGATTATTGCAAGATATTATAACTAAAATGATGTCTATAAAATTTGATATTAATTAGATGTTATTTTATTTTTTTGGTAGTGATAATTAGATGTTATTTGATATGTCAATATGATATCTCAAAATTAACTCGTTTTTAAAAAGTTCATAATACATTATTTTTTATATATCGCATTGACATATTCTAATACATCAAAATTTACATAATCTAGTCAAATTAAAACTCTTGCTCTAATTTTAAAAATTGACCCCAAATAAAAAATTGTAATTTTAAAAAAAAAATATGTATTCTCTATTTAAATTATAATAGTCTCTATCAAAAAAAATTATAATAGACAATGAAATTCTATGGCTAGTTAGGATTGTGGATCGCGAGGTGAAGCGTTTGCGAGGCAAGGAGATCGTTTTGGTGAAGGTGATTTGGGTTGGACCAACTGGTGAGAGTGCTACTTCGGAATCGGAGAGTAGGATGAAGGTTTCGTATCTGGAGTTGTTTCCTTCAGGTAATTTTCGAGGGCGAAAATTCATTTTAGGGGGGAGAGTTGTAATAGCCCGATTTTCGTTATATTTATTTTAATTAATTTTTATATGTGTTTATGTGTGCTTGTACGTGATTAATTACCTCTGTGTGTATTTTGGTTGGGATTGTTACAATTCGGTGTTAGAATGGTATTTTAGTCATTTTGGACTTAGGGGTATTTTGGTCATCATGTGAGCAAGGGTAAATTAGTAATTTCACTGTGAGGATTATTTTTAGTGTTTCAAGTGGGAACCATTATTTTTACTAAGTTACTAGTAGGTTGTGGTAATTAGTTAAGAGCCGGTAACTATTCATTATTTTTAACTGTAAGTGAGTAGAAACTCTGTGAGTTAGTTAATGAGAGTTTTGAGCTCATTAAGACATTTTGAGGGTTGAGCCCACTAGTGTGGAGAGAGGTAGAGAGAGAAAGAGCTAGAGGAAGAGAACAAGGGTTAGAAGAAGATCTAGAGAGAGAAAGCTTGGATTGGAGCTTTAGAGCAAAAGTGGGGCTAGGATTCTAATTCTTGAAGGTTTGAGGTAAGGGGGATAGTGTTCATTCATAATTTAAGCTAAAAGCTCTTTTTCTACTTCAATGAATAAGTGCTTATTTGTGAGTAGTGATTATTTGTTTGGATTTTAGACATCAATTTTCGTGTCCATTCTTTAGTGCTAAGTTTGGGTATGTTAAATTGATGCTAAACTTCTTGTTGTTGTTAATCTTGCATGATTAAAGTATGTTATTAAGTCACTTTGTTGATTTTTGCTTAATTAGGTGAAAATGAAATTGTTGTTGTTGTTTGTTGAGGAAATTGTAGAATTATGACTTGAATGATGTTGTGATATGATAGTAATGATAAATTATGCTATGGGTGTTAGAGATTACATGAGTTTATTCATGTTTGGTGTGTTATCGTTGTGTGTTGTTGAGTTTCGATGAAAATGATGAATTAAGTTGAATTGTGGTGTTGATGATTTTTAATGAATGAAACAAGTTGATTATGATGAGTTATGGTATAATGATTTTCTGTTTTTGGTTGTTGTCTAGTAATGAGAAATCGTTTGGAAGAAAATTGGGATTTTGAGTAAAAGTGATTTTAAGTGTTTTTGGGAAATAAGTGATTATGGGATAAGATGTTTTGAGAATGTGAAAATTTGGTTTTCCAGAAAAATATGATAGGATTAATTGAGTAGAATTCGTAGGCGAAAACGGAATTGGAATCGAGTTAACGAACGCTATTTTACGAACGAAAAGGCGAAACTGAAAACCCCGGGTCTGCACAGAGCCGCAGCACAGGACACTGGCTGCTGTCTGCCCACGCCTGGGCGCAGCAAGGCAGCCCCTCATGGGTGACTGTTCTGTTGTGCTTTGTTGGGTGCTTCAGGGCCAATTTTGGACTTCCGAAACTGATTCCTTTGACGTTTTTCACTATTTCTATGCTTCCTAAACCCTTGGAAACATCAAATGAATTGGATTGAACTCGGCTTCTTGGATTAAATCAAGCTTTTTGGTAGATTTTTTAAGAATGTTCAAGAACGCACTTTTTTCCGAAAACTCATTTTCTCAAAGTGTTAATGTGGGACTAAGTTTGTTTACTCTAGTTATGATTGGTAAAAATATTTTGGACGGGAATCATGGTATTTAACTTGCTTTTTCTTTGAAAACTTGAATTCTTTGAAAAACGGTAATATGAGTCGAACTTGTCGTGATTTTGTGATTTCTTAGAATTGGTATAGGATACTCATATGCCTAAGCTACTATGAACATACGCGAGTAGTGCATGTGTTTGGTTGAGGCATTTGAATATGTTTGCCTAGTTTTGGTCGAATGTCTTGAATGGTGATTTTCCTCGACAGTGTTAACCTTGATGATCATGCTATTGATGTTGAATTTAATGACTGTGTTTATGACTTTGCTTGTGTTGATGAGTTGTGACATGATAATCATGATGTTGATTGTTGGTATGAAATGTACATGCTAAATGTTGAATAATTGGGTGCGGTGATTGTATGTATTGAATCTTGTTATGGAATTGTGCATACAAATGATGGTGAGTTGTTGTTGGACATGTGCATAGTGTGTCATATGTTCATGCATTCATAGTTGTGGGATATTTATATCCAGTTGAAGTGATTATGATGTGTTGTTGGCATCATGGGGTAACGGCCTAGACATTGTTGGTGACGATACCGCATGCATGCAGGAGTCGTGCCTAGGGGCATAATATGTTGTGGCATGAGTCCTAGTTGTTTTGGTGATTGGTGTTTGGAGTGATTGGTGGTTGTATATTTCCGATGTTGTGAATTTGTTGATGTTGATGACAAATGTTGAAGTGAATTATCTCTTTATTTGAATTATTTGAAGTTTAGTCGTGCCTAGGGACATAATTAATTGAATACATTTTCAATTAATTATGTTTGATTATGGTGATGTGAAGCTAACCCCCAGTGGTCTGTGGTGGACCACCTACCTATTTGTATAAATGAGTAGACGGCGTGCATGATTGATCTTTTAGCGTGCTTGGTGAGTTGCTTGAGGATAGCAGGAGCTTCCTCTGTTTATCTGTTTAGAGTCTTAGATTAGGCTCTGATTAGGATGTCAGTCTTTATGTTATCTTGGATTGAGTATGTTGTTGAGATTTTACCCATATATCGGGGTTTGGAGATTTTATTTGGTGACGTATGTATAAGTTTATGACATATATATTTTGGAGATGTATGTTATATATCCGCTGCGATGTCTTAAGAATTTTATTTGCATGTTGTTTTGGAACCTATTGAAGACGTAACGTCTATTTCTTGAATATTTGTATTATTCGTGTGTTTTATCGCTTTAATAGAAATAGGGCGTTACAATCTTTACGGGGTCTTACTCTCTAAGTTGATTTCGGATTATGCCTCCAATGTTAAGTTGCACCTACTGGTCACACGGTGATCCTTGAGTCTAGGGTCTTACTCCGTCAAAGGTAATTGAAACATAGACTTAACTTGGCATTCCTAAATTTCTAAAAGCAATGAAGGCCAGTGTTCCTAAAGGGTTTTCCCATCTATGAATCTTAGGGATCTCATAGCACACTCTCCCTCTCGGTAGTTCTACAAACGGGCAACCCTATCAGCGTTTACCTTACAGAGGGTCGAGGAGAATGGTTCTACTAGGTTCGGTTTAAATCACGCACTACTTGTTTCCTTAATTAATTAGTAATGTCACATCCTAAGTACTTACTAGTAGGGTCTACTCGCTTTTGGTATATTTCGTCTAGTTTCTTAATTAATTACTTCCTAGAAAGACAGATAAAAATATCAAGATATAAACATCAATGTTAGCCATGTCACAACCTAAATGTCTAACTAGGGTTGCACTACAATACAAATAAATCTAACCTAATAAAACTAAATAGCAAACAGAAAATAAATAAATAAACGACATTAAATTAAATAATTATCCAACAAAATATATAGAGGTTCATCTTATAACCATAACCTAAAATGATTTAGTTACACATGGTAACTAAAGACAAATTACTAAAAGATAAAAACATACCTTAGAAAAACAAGAAGTGGATAGAAAAACTCCACCTGAAGCTCCTAGAATCGCCTTCCTCTTGAACTGCTCCACTTCTAAACGAGAAATTATGAATGAGGAAGGCGGTATTTATAGGGAAAGTTTCCACCTGGGTTTGGGCTAAAAACGAGGGCTTTATCCACACAAAAACAGGAAAAGACGTTTTCGCCCTGCACTTTTTCAGTGCTCGGGGCGCACATCATATGCCCTAGGCACATGTGAGTGCGTTCCGACCCCTTTTTCTCCATTTTTCCGTCGTTTTGGGTGTTTGCTTTCAAATAAGTTGTCTTGGGACCTGGGAACAAAATTCCTCTAACTGTAAAGTCTTATGAAGCCTATTGAATCTTCATTCTTGATCTTCCAAAGGTCTTCACTAATCTTCGGATGTTCTTGCTTTGCCGATTTGCATGATTTCTTCGTGAATTACATCAAAAACACCTTAAAATTGCTATGTTTCAGGAAGAATAGAATTACATACTCAAATATAAAAATATTACAAATGTCCCAAAATCATTGGCAATTGCTCAAATACTGCTCCGTTTTGCTTGTAAAACCTATTGAAAATGACTGAAAACATGCTAAGAATAACGTCAGATGACTTGTCATCAATCTTCAAGCCTCCTTGAAATTGGATAATCTCAAGGTCTTCGAATCTCAATTTTTCATACAATTCTTCAATCTTATTTGTTATTGCCACGCTTTGATCCCCTTAAACCTTGATAAATTGAGAAACAACCCCCACAATTTTCTTTGGCGGTGAAAAGTACATCCTATGATTTAGATTCTTGATGTTCCACCAAGATCCTTGAATGAAGTCAAACTTACAACACCTTATCAATCTAAATCTCAAGTCCTACAAGTGTTCTTAGAAAAATGTTTACTCTAAAGAAGTTTGTAGAGAGAGAGAATTTTTAATTTGATTCAAGGAGTGATATAATGAGTGGAGGCAAGTATATATAGGTGAGAGAGATAGGAACAAGTTGAGCTCAAAATAAAACTGAAAAATGTGCGTTTGATTCGAATCATAGAAGACCTGAATAGGATCAATAGTGTAATTTCTAAAATCTGGCTTGCTAAGAAGATTTAATCGATAGCCATGAATTGTGATTCGATTTAGTGATTTACAAATGAAGATTGATTCGAATTACATCAATTTGATTCGAATCACAACTTCATAGAGGGAAATGAATCGAATCAAGTGGCTTAGTGAAAGAATTAATTCAAATCAAATTGATTGGATTCAAAGTATCCAAAGTCAAGAGTGATTCGGCACATAACTTTAGAGAGAAAGAATGAATCAAATCAAATTGCTTAATGAAAAATAATGATTCGAATTAAAACTTCAGGAAAGGAATTTTTGGAAAATAAATGCACACCAAACTTGTTTCCAAACTTTCTAAAACCAACATATGTATGGAATATGTAATCTAGAATGAACGGGTATTATACAAAAACTTACTAATGACATCAATCAAAACAAAACTAGAAAGACAAAACATTTTCAGGTGTGTAAGTGTAGCAATCTTCCTACCTTGTGTGTTGGTCTTACACACACGAATGTGACTCTTAAATACCAAAAAAAAAAAAAAAAAAATAAAAAAAAAAAAAAAAAAAAAAAAAAAAAAAAAAAGTTAAAAATATATTAATGTAAAATAACCATTTGAACGATAAAGTGATATAATGATGGCCTTACATTAACGTTAATCCAAATCTTGTAAGCAACATGTTTAGCAAATGACGGCAACAGAGATAGATCAGAAGGGCCACAAGAAAAGCATCAGGTGCGGATAGGGGTACTAGTACATCATGCTAATCAAACTCTTCAAGCTGTTCAAGGTGAACCTCACCATCATGCTCATACTGGTAGTATGAATCTTGAGTATCATCATGGTAATGCTACTCAGAAAGATCATAGCACAGCCTGTCAGTCACATAGTACTAAGAAAGATTAACAACCTGGAATGCACTTGTCTGTGAGATCCTCTCCAAACCACTCATACGGTAGCGTTCCCTTTAAGCTACGTTGCACGGGTGCGGGTACGGGATACGGCATTTCTCAAAAAACAAAGATACGGGTACGTTAGGATAATTATTTTTTTAAAATTTAAAATAACATTGCATGAGGAAATTATATTGCAAATATAGTATAATCAAGTGATAAGTGAGAACAAAAGCTTAACAAGGATTGGATTTTATACAATGCGAAAAAGGAAGATATGAAGATACATTGCACAGTAAAATAAATGGTTTAACAAGGCTTGAGTGCCAGACTTTTCTACTTCTGCAACTATTGGCAGACAAGAAAAGGTGGACATTAAGTAAGTAGCAGCAGTTCCAGAGTTTAGTAAATGTTGTTGGGTTTATAAAAAAAAAAAACTATAATTGCTATTAATTCTCATGGAAAGACTCATTTTCTCAAAGAAAAAAACGGTTATGAGTACCCTGAGAGTACCACCGCCGTACCGTAACCGTACCAACATTATAAAAACAAAAAAATAAAATTGGTACGTCATGGGTGCGTACTGTACGCGTACCGTATGAGTACCAGTACCCGCGAAGTACCCGGTACGGGTACATTTTGAAAATTGGAGTATCGGTGCTTTAGAGCCTTTAAGTAATATGGTGGCTTGCCTCTCCTTACGTGCACTAGAGGTCATGGTCTCCTTGTCGAGTTTGTGCATATATGGGTTGTCATCCATATCAACACAACACAAAAAATGAAGAAAAAAAATCAAGAAAAAATTCATACAAACAATTAGAGTGTAAAATATACATTTTGGTTCATTAGGTTATTTCAAGTTTTAAACTACCACATTGAGCTTAAACCTAGTCTAAACAACATTCACATTGCAAACATGCAATCATTTGATCATTTACTACCAAAAAAATTAAATTTACATAAACCCTAAACACTAACATTTTACCAATTTAAACAAAAAAGTCTAACATATAAAAAAAATCTCAATACAAAGGGATTTTTTACACTTACTTATAATTTAATTGATGAGTTGCTTGAAGTTGAAGAAATTGAATAAAGGTTGGTTTGTGGGGAGTATGGAGGGAGATAGGTGTGTATTTTGAGCTGTGAAGAAGTGAATTGATAATTGATAAATCATTTGAAAAGAACTCGTCGCTTCTTTGACGTGAATGCACCAACTTTAAGCCCCTTTGATTATTTTTTTAATTTATTTTAAGCCAGGTGATCACGAGGTTCCTTTTTATGCGAGTGTATTCATGATTATGCAATTTTCAAGTGTCATAATTAATTCTCTCTATTATAATTTTGGTGAGCTAATTTGACTCATTTAAAAGAAAATTTTAGATACTTTTTATTATCTAATTTTGATCCGACTGCATCTAATTACACTCGGTCCTAATTGCATCTAATCCAAATTCATATGATCCGGTCTGTTTATAAAAAATGTTAAAATTAAGTTTTTACACAAATATCTTTAAAAAAAAGTTTTTATATAAATACTTAAATTAAAAAATTTAGACTTCAGTTGATAATTTTTTTTATTTATACCTTAAAACATCCACAATAAACTCTCATGCTTGAGTATGTACATAGCGGCAAAGGCTATGGTGGGAGACCTCTTTAGGTCTCCTACCGTAGGAGACTTGATTTTTTTCTTTTTTTTTGGCAAAATGGATGTCAACCACTAGATATACTATGGAGATTTTGAATGGCTGAGATTTACAAGTTACTTGCCCCACAAAGATTCTATTTTTTAAATATATATTGATTTTTAAAAAGTCCAACTGATTTTAAAATTACATTTAACAAAGATTGATTTTGGCAATGTTGGAAAAATTAAAAAAAATCCTAGCTTGCTCATATGCTTTTGATTAATTCTGATTTAATTTTAATGATAATAACTATATAATTATAAATAAAAATAACATCAGTAATTACATATTATGGGTTTTTTTAAAGAATATTATGGTATTTTTTAACATGGTTAAATATGTTTTTTATCCTTATAAATATACCAACTTTTCATTTTAGTTCCTCTAAAATTACTCTTAAACTTTTAGTTACTATCAAATTTTCAATCATCATTTTTGGTATCTATTTTTAAGTCAATTCATGTGCAACATTATTTTTTTTTTAACGAAATTGCATAGAAAATTGTAAATATCTCTCCAATAAAAATTATAATTTTAAGCAAAACATGAATTACATATGAATTTTTAAACACAAAAAAAGTAAAAATTCATATTTAACTCATGTTTTATTAAAAAATTATAATTTTAGAGAGACTGATACAAAAAATTGGTATATTTATAAAGACCAAAAACATATTTAACCTTTTTAAATAATAATAATAATAATAATAATAATAATAATTAGACTTGACATGTGTATAAACCAACTGAAATCGTAGTCATTAAAACAATCAAGGCGGCATTGTTGCGTCATTATCTGTTAGAGTCACTTGATGGGGAAGACAAAAAATGTAGGCGGACAATTTTATAAGAACCAAATTTGATGAATTTTTTTAGAACGATCATAAAGAAAAGTTGTGATATTTAAGGGACCTAATTGTGGCCATATAGAAAAGTTATGATAATCTTATTAAGACTAACTTCTGTTCTATGAAAATCTTCCCAACAACTAAGATTCCTACCTACCACAATCCCAGTAAGACTAACTTCTGTTTGATGAGAATTTTTCAACAACTAAGATTATTACATGTAACAGTCTTACTAAGACTAACTTCCGTTCTATGAGAATCTTCCCAACAACTAAGATTCTAATTATCAATGATAATCTTACTAAGACTGACTTCCGTTCTACAACAATCTTCTCAACAACTAAGATTCTTATCAATGACAATCTTACTAAGACTAACTTCCTCTCTATGATAATCTTTCCAACAACTAAGATTCAAACTGTTGTACTATATGCTGGAGACTGACAATCATTGTTTAACTCGTTTTTGTTATGTTAAATCCGATAATTGTTTTGAATTGTATGAAAGCATGGAAAGGATCAAGGCACTTTTTGAAATTGAGTGAGACACTTGACCACATAAAGCCTACCCGTGAGAAGAGTGAGTATTTGATACCCCAATCTGAGCCAAATGAATCAAGTCCTCAAACATGAT
>Ga0228710_1006242_pt1 | contig 18185 bp, 8 predicted proteins | sample MedpolnodulmetaG_FD_177995 | JGI IMG/M metagenome (GOLD analysis project Ga0228710, IMG submission 177995) | Root nodule microbial communities from Medicago polymorpha collected in Santa Monica, California, United States - pink nodules | ecosystem: Host-associated > Plants > Roots > Nodule...
CTTACATGTGTGATTGCATTCCTTTACATGAGTCATCATAAACTAATAATAATAATAAAAAATATTATTCTTACAAGCTTCACCGCTGGTTCTGAGTTCTTTATTTGTTTTTCTTTTTTTTTTTTTATATATATTTTGTTTCAAAATATATAGAGATAATAACATATATTTGATTAATTCTAATAAATAGGCTATTCAAAGCGTGAAGCTTATTCAACTCTGGGTCTTGTTTGCAAATGTTGTGATGGTGAAGGTGGCGAATGCATAAGCACTTGGGATGCTTCTTGCTCCAATCTCATGTGCAAACCGTGGAAACATTAAGAATATAGCTATATGTAATTATAGATAAATATTTACGTAGTTTCATAAATAAATCATCAAGAGTAGTATATGCATCTTGTATTTATTTTTAAAAAAGGTTTGTGTATGCTTGATGTACTATGACCACCACGTAGTAGAATTACCTAGGCTCAGCTGAGCTCCTGCACTTAAAGCTGTTTTATTATTATTTTATATTATATCAAACAGTATTACATTTCTCAAAATAAAATTCAAACTGTATTACATGTTATACACAATTATTCTTTTTTGTTAGCTTGGCATTTTTTTTCAAGAAAAAAAATATAATAAATAAAAAAAGGAGTATAAAATACAGGGAGACATAAACCTGACCGAGCGTAACCATGAATCAACCCTAACACGGTAATGCAACCAAGATTACAGAAAGTGGTACAAAATAACCAACTGAATTTAAATCCGGTGATGAACCTAGATGCATCGTAGAAAACTACACACCATAAGTACAAACCAGCAAGCCCAACGCGGGACCTGAAATTAGATTGTAAAAAGAAATTGATGTGTACAAAATTGCAATCATTAAATGGACCAAACGAACCAGAGACAAGTCTGAGTAATCAAACCGTCTTTTGAGGAATGATTTATGAAGTGTCCGTCAACACGAACAAATTCACGTACCAACAGCTCCTGTGACAAATCACAACAAACATTTCAGCCCTTTGAACCCTACTCGCAAAGTACCATATCTGAAAATCGACATAACCCAATCATAAGACAATGAGATTTTGAAGCATAACATGAACTACACACACCCCGAACTAAAATTCTAGGTGCGGTTTGAAACTAGAGAACATTTGATGGATCGCAACCGGAACCACCTCTCGTCGTGTAAAACACGTGAGAGGTCTAGCAGCTGTAGTTTCACCGATGAACTACGCACACCCAGAACTAAAATTCTAGGTGCGACTTCAAGAAATAATAAAGTTCAAATCCCCTAAAAGGTAGTTGTAATTTGTAAAGTTGTCAATAGCCATGTCTTAATTAATACTCTTCCGGTCCTTTTTATAAGAAGAGAAACCAAAAATCATCAAAACCAAAACAATCATTAGTTGTTGTAATTTTTTGAATGTTTTTACAAATATACCCTCATAAAAATTTGTGAAGTATTAAATATACCCACTAATATTAAAAAGACCAACATTAAATGAGGGCTAGAAAAGTCTTTTAAACAATAAATGTACCTTAAAAGTTGTGACTTTTTCTTATAAATAGGACCAAGAATTTTTTTGAAAATTTTCTTATAAATAGATCCGGAGGGAGTAATAGTAATTGTCTTCCCCAATTATTTAATTTTAATCGGCGGCCCAAACAAGCTATTGGTTACCAAAAAAAACATGTTACTCGTTAGATGATCACTTGTACTACTTCCTCCGTTTTAAAATGAGTGTCGTTTAAAGTTTTTACACACATATTAAGAAATGCATTAATTAAAATAAAGAGAGGTATTATTTTACCAAATTATCCTAATCAACTATTGGTTTGTTTTTCATTAAAGAAAAAATAATACTTTGAAAGTAGTGTATATAGTATTAATTGAATGGTATAATTGAAAAGCAAAAATTATTATTGCATTGGAAACTAAAAGTGACATTCATTTTGAAACAAATTTTTTTAACTAAAATGACACTCATTTTAAAACAGAGGAAGTATTATTTTATGAACCTGGATTACTTTTTTTTCCACGATGAACATATATAACTTATAAATAAAATTTGATTGGTATATAATCATTCGTCTATAAGTTTTGATTTGAAATTAAACTTTAGGATGAATATGTACATCCCAAACAACTAATTTAGATATTGTCGACCAACCCTACAAATCAACACGAATCTTTTTAGCGTGTTTTGTTCTCACTCACGTGTTTTCTGCGAAACTTCTCATAAGATTACCGAACTCAAAATTGCTCAAAGTCAAGCACGCTTAAATGTGAAATTCTTATGAAATGAGCTATCAAAATAAGAATGTATCTTGTTTGTATAGGTAGAACCAAACAATTCTTATAAGTCTTCCTTACGCCATGCAATCTCATACCTGCACAACCTTAAGATCTTTATCATTTCAATGTAAATTTAGTCTTTTTTCCTAGAAGCTGCTAGAAGCCTCTCATTGACATGTCCTGTACACCGACGATCACTCCCCGTCCTCACCAGAGGTGTTACATATTAGCTATTAAATGAATGAAAACTTTAGCCAGCTAAGTCCATAATAAAAATGAAGGATATGGAAGTTTTAATTAGGTCTTCTTTAAGCCGTGTGGATGGTTGATGACTAGGGTGTTCATATCTAAATTGATCTAAATAAAAACTGCAAACTAATTCAGAAAAATTGAAAACTGCAAAAACAAATTTAGAATCATGTGAAAACAAATTGGATCATTTTAGACTTTGGAGTCATTTTTCAAAAACGAATCATACCGCATACAACGTTTTTGATTTATTCTTTTATAAATATGATATTTTGCATTAATATATTATTTGTTAGTTTTTACCTTTTTTAATAATACTAATTACTAGTTTAATTTAACTTATATATTTGCTATTTCATATGTTTTAAACATAATCGATCATTATTGTTCGATAATATTAATTTTGATATATTATGTGATTTTTAATCGAATGGACTAGATTTGTAATTTAAGGTTATCATCCTTACTATATGTGACTTTTGATGGGTTTTTCTCTTCAAAATCGATTTAAATCTCACCAAAAGCACGCCCTACATAGGTTGCAAACACAAAAATATTAAGTGATGGGGGTAACACATATACATTTGTAGCATATTGTTGTTTCCAAGAGAGAGAAAAAACACTTCTACGTTTATTTTTGGGTTAAATATGTTCATGGTCCCTATAAATATATCAACTTTTCGTTTTAGTCCCTTTAAAATTTTCCTTCAACTTTTAGTCCCCCAAAAATTTTCCATCTTCACTTTTGGTTCCTCCTTTAAAGTAAACTCATATGTAGAATTTATATTTTTGAATAAAATTTTGCAAAAAAATTCATAATATTATAAGAATCTCTCCCAAAAAAATTTAGAATTTTTTAACAAAACATGAATTTAATATGAATTTTTATATTTTTTATGGTTAAAAATTCATATTAAATTTATGTTTTGTTAAAAAATTCTAATTTTTTTTTAGAAAGTTTTTTTACAATATTCTATACATTTCTGCACAATTTCGTTAAAAAAAAAACCAAAATTAACTTAAAAATATGGACCAAAAGTAGTGATTGAAAATTGTATAGGGACTAAAAGTTGAAGAAAAAAATTGTAGGCCCTAAAAAGAAAAATTGGTATATTTATAAGGATCAAAAACATATTTAACCCTTTATTTTTTAAGCGATTCTTAGCATGATTCATATAGAAAATGTTAGGGAAAAATGTTAAAAACAAGTGGGGACACTTGCAGCCACAATGATTCACATAAGTTCATCCCTTCTAAGGTTAGCAGTATCAGCTTTACTTTGTGATTTTTGAGTTTGATTCTCAATTTGTGGTGGATATAGTCGGATGATTTGGGGCCAATGATTCCTCGGCATATGGATCCATCATCTAAAAGTGCAGGGATCAAAGGATGTGGAAGAAATTATTGAAACAAACATATATATTTGATGATTTGAGTAATCTTGCACTACAAGAATATATAAGATTCGTTATCATAACTATGTTAGGAAAGGTAATGGTAGTAAATATCAAAATAATTAGCTACCATTTCACTGAAATTAATATTATTTTAAAATTTTTATGTTTAAATAAATTTTTGTCAAAGATCCTTTTTGTAAAAAAAAAAAAAAATCTATTAGAAACAAACATTACCACACTGTCATGAATAGTGATCTCGCTCTCGCTCTCGCTCTCTCTGTCATTGTTGCTTTCACGATCTCCACTGTGAAATTGATCATCACTGTCATTCGCACTGATCTCCGTCGTAGCGCCGATCATCGTCGTCGTTCACAGCAATCTCCACCGCTTCTCCAATCTACTACACTCCATCTCTTGGTAGAAACCAGAGTATGCTTTCTTGTCAATCTACACCGCCATGGCCGAGAAGCTCAATTCTTGTTGATGCTCAACCCGACGAGTTTATTGATCGGCATGGATGGAACCTTGCATTTATGATTCACGTGATTCGTTCTGTCTCCAACACAATCAATTTTCCGATATGTGCTTCTTCGGTAAGAAACCCTAATTTTTCTATTTTCACCTCAATTTCATCTTCTATGTAACTTTTTCGAAGCTTTTCACCTTTAACATCCGCTCTAGTCATCAACTTCTATAACCATCTTTTGAAGTTTTTTTTTTTGTCTGAATGACAAATGTTTTTTTTTTGTTTTATGAAGGAAGCAATTTAATTCATTTTATTAGTTAAAATTTGTCAAATACATGACAGTAAATCATCATAAACGCAGGGGCTAGGTTCAGATGGAGCTACACTTAATTGAATTAGGATGAATTTATTTGAATTGTAGTGAAAGTGTGTTTGTGTAACAAGCTTTGTAGTGTAACAAAATTGAATTAGGATGAATATTCACTTTTTTTGGTAGTTCAATTCATTGTTGCGCAACCTAAAAACTTGTCTTGGTGTTATTGGATATTAAAATTCCCTTTGAAGCATGTGTGAGTTGTTGTTATTGCTGCATCAAACTTTAGAGAACTATTGAGTTATGGTCTGTTTGGATAAATAACTTATTTGGAGTTCATAGCACAATTACTTCTCACGTTTAGCGCTTATGCATGAGCTTACATAAGTTAATTTTATAGCTAATAATAAAATAAAGTTAAATTGTTTTTGTATATGCTATAAGTTATTCTCGTAATTTATCTTGGAGAATTTTTGAAAATAAGCTGAAAAAAATATATGCAAAATGTCATACGTTATTTTCAAAAGCTCTCCCAAATAGTCTTATAAAACATATGCCAGTATATAAGCTCGAATAAGCTAATCAAAATAGGCCCTTATTTTCGTATAGAATAATCTTTTGATTTATTTTTTAACATTCAATACTATCTTATTTGATAAAAGTATTGTGAACTCCATGTTTTGCAAATGAATTCTATATTAAGTGGTGGAATCACATATATTTCATTCGATAAGATAATAAGTGTTATAGATAGTGTTAAAAAAATTATTTGTAACACTCATTTTGTTGACTTTATCTTTGCTAAGGGGTTACATTTGTCGCCTGTGTATAAAAGACCATAATATTTGTTTTATTCTTGTAGCACAATTCCTGTTTGTTATAAATTGTTTCGGAATTTCAACCTACTTTTAAACATTTCAAAGCAGCACGGCCATGATTATTTGAACAAAATTTCAGGTAAGATCTATCAACCTACTTCCATACACACTCACTTCTTCAAGTTTTTTCTCCTTTCTTTTCACATCTCAATCCCTCAATTGCCATGATCTCTTTATTGAATAATAGTACATTACAACATTTAGATCATGGCTGGAAAAAAAAACTTCATTTTATAAAAAAAAAAATTAATCATTGCAGAGATGAGGATGAAGTAGAGATACCTGTATCTGTCAAAGATGAAGATGGGATTTAATTTCTCATCCTCGTTGGATATACTAGGGTACGAGTAAGTATATGAGAGTCAAAAATGAAGACGAAGAAGTAAAACATGTCTCTATTCCGCTCCATTGTCATGCCTAGCTATGAAATGACTTTGACTATTCCAAAAAGAAAATATTATTTAAATAAGTTAGTACATTTTAAGCTAAATATTTATATACCAACATTTTTAGCTTAATAAAAAGTAGTATGTTTTTCTAGGTTAAAAAATATTCACATCTCCATTAAAAAAATCTATTTATTTCATTGATGTCTTTCGTCTTATTTTAAGATTATTTTTCTTTTAAGCAACTAAACAGAAACCTTTGTCAACAATACAATTTGTCAAGATAACATTCAAAATATAATTTATTTTATTTCTTAATATTACTTTATATTAGTCTAACCCCCTTATAGAGAAATGGCTAACTTTGTCGGAGACCATAACTTTGATGATCTTCTAAAAAATGAGATGCATTTGGTTCAAAATTAGGATGAAATACATCAACTTTAATTACCTCAACTTTTTTCTTATATATAAGACTGAAATGAGTAGTTTATACTATTATTTTGATTTTTTTTTATCATAGACAACTTTGCATTTTTTATCAAACTCGTCACAAACTTAAATATGCAAAGATATTGCATTTGTGAAACAATAAGTCGGTAGGAAAGAAAAAAGCAGCAGTATGGATTATCAAATCTTAGTTATCTTAGCATTTTTTTTTTCTTTTTCTTTTATTACTAGTACGTTATGGTCAAAGACTCATTTTCCAAATGTCAAAGAGGGCTTTGAATTGCCAAATGAGTCAAACTCTTGGCTCTATTTACCTCTCTCCTTGATACTAGTCTATTTCAGATTTGGACCGCACGTCTACCTAAATTCATTCTTTTCCCATCTTCCAACCCATTCTTGTTCTTCTTGACAACAAAAAGGTTATTATAAGCACATGCCTGTCTAACTAAGTTGTCGGCCTAAAGAAGTTATTCTTAGAATTAGTATTTTCTGATGAATTGTTGGAAATCTATAAACTGATGAAATTGCCATTAGATTCTATATTTTTTTCAAGAGAAAGTCGAGCATATTTGCAAACTTTATACAATTTGATTTGCTTCATACATTCAAAGAACATGAGCACAAATCTAAGAAAGAAAATTCCCACTATTTTTATCCAAGTCAAATGCCTAGATCTAAATTTCATAAGATGAATCCAAGCACTAATTAAATTTTTTTAACAAAATATTATAAATTATGAAGTGAGTACAAGTCCAACCCAAATTCAAGGAGGCAAAGCATGAGGGTGTCCAAGCACATTCGTACATACAACATTGTGAGACATCAATACAACTTCAATATCCACTCTTATACACACTCTCACGTTTAGTGTGGGTGCTATGTCAAATTCCCACATTGCAGCAATGAGTTAATGTCCAATACAACAAGAGAGAAAAATGTCAAATCTTCACTCAAAACCTTGAGACAATAGATATATTGGTGACATCTCTTATATATCTAATATTTTATCCGTTCATAGGCGTTGTGAGACTTAATCACTCACACTTGAAACCCAACATATTGTTTAATCCTTATGGCCTGGTTTTTAAGTTGGTTGTTCTTCCGCGAGGTTTTTTTATTATCGGCACAATTTGGTTGTTTTCGACACGATTGATTGTTCAGTTTCGGCTCAGTTTTTGATTAGTTGTTCTTTGATGTGATTATGTTACATCCGATCTAATTTTATGGTCCTCTAATGCGGTTATGGTACTATTTCTGGCATAATTGTGTTGTTTTACTATGTGATTTTAGCTTGTTAGTAGATTTGGATTTTATTTTTGTCTGTTGTTAATTCAGCTGTTGAGTTTCTTTGGTGGTTAGTTGTTCTATTGCAGGTAATTTGTCTAACTGATTCAATTGATTATTTGGTTGTTCACTTCTCTTTTTGTTTAGATTTTGGATCTTAAATTTATGATATTAGATTTCTTTTTGGTTTGATTAATCTCATCGGTTGATCTTTCTTTGTACGTTCATTAGTGATTGTTTGATATGATTGTTGCTCATTCTTTGGTTTCTCCTTCGTTGGTCGTTTCACTATATGATTATTCCTTTATTTGGTTGTTCCTCTCATTGGTTGTTGCTCCTCTCTACGATGGTTCTTCTCTTTGTATTTTGTCTCTATAGTTCCTCTATTTGGTTGTTGCTCATTATTTGAGTACCCCTCTTAGTTGGTTATGATATTAGGTTGTTTGGGTTGATCTCGTATTTTAAGGGTTAATTTGTAAAATGTTTAAAACCTAACACACTTTAGCTTTAGGGGGTGTTAGAATATATTAGATGTTTTAGTTTTATATTATATTTTATCATTGAGATGTTTTTGTTTTTTGATCGACAAGAAATTGACGATTCTGGTTAGGGATGTACATTGGTCGATTGGAGTTGGGTTGAGTTTGGTCAAACTCAAGATCCGAACTATATAAGATACTCCGGTTTGGGTGAGGTAAAATAACCACCCGTCACACTATTAGTCTTGTTTGGACAAACCCACTAATTACTGGTTTGAGTTGGGTTGGGTTGTGGGTTACCCAAATTACTTTTATGTTTTTTTTTATATTAAATGACTAAATGATGAATCCTCGTATTATTTTCATAAAAAATACTCTAATTTTTCATTTTCTAAAGAAAAATTGTATAACCTATTTTCACTATATTTTAGCATTAAAAAATAAAATAAATGATAATATCAAATAATGAATTTCATCATAAAATACTTACAACAAACTAGAATTACATGACATAAAATTGACACTTTTTAAAAGATAGAGGGAAAAAATGGACATATATATATTCATATCGTATTTGTTACAATTTTTTTAATATTTAAATTTATTCTTATCTATTTGTTACATGTGTTATTTATATTGAAAATTGAGAGCATTTTTAGAAAGAAAAAGTCAACCCAAAAAAGCTGAAAGAGATTGTTTTCTTTATATATAGTATAGATACATTGTAGTTCAAACCCTAGTCCATCTCCCATTCCCCTCTTTTCTCTTTGTATTTGAATATCCATTACTAACAATATGTACACCCTTATATAGACCACATACATCTTTTGTTGAATGAATCTATCTAAAAAAAAAGAGACTTTTATTTATAATGGTGACTTGAGGATGTAAATCACCTAGTTAGTTTGATTCACGTCTAGTTACCAAATACACATAAAACCCAACCAACATGTGAAGATGTGATTGGTTTGGATTTTTTTTTTTTTGTTGCTTACACCCCTAATTGTTTACTTTTGAAAATCAAACTCCAATTCAATTCCTAATAGTAAGAGATAAGTTGAAATTTATAAACTAAATTACAAACTTCAATATTGAAAAGACAAGCATTTGATTCCACCCAGCAATGCATTAATAGGATTAAGGGATTGATAATTTATCCTTTAGGCATATGGAAGCTAATTTGTTAGTTTGTTTGAAAAGCTTCCACGGCTTTGAGGCATATTCTATGTTACTAACCTCCAACATTATTTGATGTGAGAAAGTACTTTAATTTTGCTGAAGAATATGTTACCGTCCAAGAAATTCTCCTATGCAGGTCCTTATCCTTAGTTATCCGAAACGAACCTAAGAGAATGAAGGGAATTATTTATGTACACCTACATATACTTTTACTAAAATTCTCCTTCATCCCTTGTGTGTGTGTATGTATATATATATATATATATATATATATGTTCTTATGTAAGACCATTCCCCATGTGACCTTTTGCAACCATTATTTAAACTATGTATTATTAACTTACAACTGTTTTCTTGTCCAAAAAAAAATTAACTTACAACTGCTGCTTAGTAACGATAGAATAAGGATCTAATCCCTATATTAATTAATGAAATAAAGGAAATCTAATCATGAAAATTTTGCTTTTTTGATACCTTCCTTTTGAAACGATCTTATGAAACACTTATGCATATCAAGTTCAGTGCATTTATTTTAAATGGTTCTTGTTAGTTGAAGATTCTAGGATATATTATCTATTTTCAAGATTATTCACCAACTAGTGTGTCTATATTCTACCAAATTAAAACATACCATGTTGATTGAATATATTGGAGTCATGTTTTGGGAAAACCATTTTATAAAGTGTGCATGTTTGGATTGAAATGCTTTAGAGTTTTAACAAAACAAAGCAATTCTTCAAAAGAAAAAAAAAATTGATTTCTCCAAACTCATAGTCAATCCAAGAAACATAAATTCAATATAATACTTAATTTCCTTAAAAAAAATGTAATACTTAATTAACACATATATGGTGGCTAATGGGTCATGTGGGTCAACACATACTTTTAGTTGAAGATTCTAGGATTTATTTTATTTCTTAATATTACACATATATGCAGGACAATAGTGCACTTTATCAAGAGCGTATGCACACATACTTTTGAAACTATAAATCACTTTTAAATTATAAATTATGTGTCAACACATTCTTTAACGCACTTTCTTCAACGCATTTTTTAATTGATTAAAATTTAATTGGGACTCTTAGGATTTATGTGGGACCTATCTAATTTAGTGTGAATATGCTCTAAAACTCCATGAGTGGTTCTAGCGAGTGGATCCTCTCCCTCGGACATCCCTGCAGTAGCCTCTCAATCTAATATACCAACCATTAGATACATCCAATGAATGATATGGAAAGGCAATAAAATGTTGAAAAAACAATCTGCAAATATCTCCAAATTCAATTTGTGCACATAAATATCGCTTGCATTTATTACATGATTTTCAAAATGAGCAATCAGCGCCTAATTTCATATTGGGTTTTCTTTTTAAGATTGAGAGGCTGAATCTCAAAATGAAACAATCTTTTGAGTTCATTGCAGAAACTTTTGTACTCTTTTTTTTAGATTACAACATTTGATTTGGATAGTTTTTTTTTTAATATAAGTTTTCATGAAATTCTGATACACATGCTTCGAGAATAAAAGAGGAAGAATTTAGTTGTAACATAACATTGTTCATTCACACGGTGCAGGAAGAATTTAGTAGCACATGCTTCACCGAACACACAATTCTCATTCATTGGCACCGAGCAATCTAATACACCTCTTCTCTAAAAACCAAACATCCCAAAGAACATCAAACCTTTTAGTTTTGGTGATGGAGTCCCAGAGGGTCATGTACTTGGTTCCCATTTAGTTGAAAGAGTTAACCCTTTTATTCAAGCTGGTCATCAAAAAATAGGAGAGTTGAAGATTGTGCTGAAAACAATATAAAAAATATATCGTTGGATTTTCCTCCAGGTTTGTCTAAGATGAGAGTTGATGATTTTTCTGACGATATAATTAACAGTGGAGAAGAGGAGACACTGTTCACAAAGAGATTTGCTTCATTGCGTCTAGTATTAGGATGTGAATGTGATGTAATAAATCTTCGTAGAAACTTGATATTTGTCTTAGTGGAGATTGTTGAGTATAACTCATAGGCACAAATGAGAGGCAAGGGGCGACAAAGTTGAGGTAGCACAACATTGTGAATGACATCTATTAGTATCTGTCCACAATAGTTTATTTTGCACTTGGACACACAAGACATTCATTTGACACCTCACTATTGGTGGTGGTTGATGGTGGTCAGCCAGCAGCAGAGCTCTGGTTGCCCACAAAGATCAATGGTGGAACTTCAGCGACCCCACGATGGTCGAGGGCAGAGCTTTGGCAGTACCACAATGATCGACAAAGCTTCAATGACCCTCAGCGACCACGATGATGAGGTGGAGCTCCACCACTATTAATAAATAAATTAAATTAAACAACAATTTTTAAAATGTAAATTAATTTTTGGATTTGGTATAGGAGAGTATTGTATGGGGATAAGGAACTCCAGTTCACAACACTTGCCAAAAAGATGTATTATCGCAATCACGTTGCCGAAGATCATTCGATCAAGATTTGCGAAGATCACAAACAAATTTTAGCTTTTTTAAAATTAAGAATTTCTATTTAAATTAAGCTTTTTTAAAGTTTGCACGTAATGAATGCGTGTTTTTGTTGATGGCGGGAAACCAAGATCCGAATATATGGGGTGTCCATATTGAGTTGAGTGGTGATGGGCTGACCACCTTAGATGGGATACACTTCATTGACCCCCACACACAAAAGTGACATATGGCATCATTTTCTTGTGTGGACCCATCCAAAAAAAAAAAAAGGAAACGTTATTCTCCCTCTTCCATCCTCCGCCTTTCTTACTCCTTTGTTTTCCCATCTTCTTTACCTCCAGCAGCCCTCTTCCGTTTTCGGTGACAGCGGCGACGGCTAACAAACGTCCTCACTGTTCTTATCTCTCCCATCTTTGTTCTCTCTTGTCCTCCCCTCCCAGATCTACAACTTTTTCGTCCCTCTCCCATCTCTGTGTTTCAGATCTGTGACGGTGGTGGTGGACGGAGTGGAGTTTTGTGAGACTAAGGTTGGTGTTCGGCGAAGAAGAAAGATGATGGACAGAGGGGAAAGAGAAAGAACGGGAGGGAATAGGAGGGGAAGAAGACAACGGTATGCAGGCCGGAGGACGATGGTGGTGGTGGTGGGGCGGCGGAGGGTGGAGGCTGAGGGAGGGTACAAGATATGAGAGGAGGGAGAGACCTGTCGAGATAGAGAAGAGAAAAAAGGAAGATGAAAGAGAGTGGTGCTGATGTGAAATTATTAAAATGTTCTAACCATATAAGGTGGTACGGAAAAAAAGAGTGTCAACGAAACATTGCTCTATTGAGTTTGTTTGTAGAGAGCAAATATAATTTCCCACACTCATGTTAAGGTGTCACATCTATTGCTAGCTCACATATTTTCTCTTACAACATGTATTGAATCTTTTACATGAATGAATGTGTAATGTGCAAAACAAATCTTGAGAAGTCAAAGATTGAAAACCTATCATGACACGTGGCATGATTATTCGGATTTAGGCATAATGTCCACGTGGGTCCCATTAGGACAAGCATGTGTCATAGAGAGGGGAAAGGGATGGAAATCAAGTGAGAGCACATGGCGAGAGCATCCTATATTTTGGGCTTATAAATAGCCCTTTCATACGTTACATGTTCCAAAACACATCTTTTATCGATCACGTGCTTTCCTCTTCTTTTTCTCTGCTCTTTCTGCCTTCTGCTCTCTCTCCTTAATTGTTATCTCTTTAATTTGTTGGCTTCTTCCATGCAAACCTTATCCAATCTTTTTTAGTCGTTAGTTTTGTTCGTTAGCTTTTTTTTTATTTCCTTTTCTTTTATATATAAACAGTTTTGTTCGTTGGTTGACAAAGTTAAAGCTCTCAAAAAAATAGTTAAATTATATTAGTGTGAATTACACACTTAGTAGCAAAAGACATGGAGAACAAGAACACCAAAAAGAAAGTTGGAGGAGCTGGTTCTTCCTCATCTACTCCTACCAATTTTGATCATCTTTTTGGTCCTAAGGATCCATCCACCACTTCATCTTCTTCCAACAGCATCTTTAGCTCCATTTTTCCACCTCCATCAACTGTATGCATGATCTACTCCCTCTTATATCATTTTTTTTTCATGCATGGATATATTTTGCTCATTTATGCATGTCCCTACTAGACTTTTTTTTTTCTTTTTATATTTTCAGATTGTGTATTAGTTTTGCAAATATATGTCATAGGTATTGTTTCTAAGTTCTTCTAAATTTGACCTAGCTACTGGTATTTCAAAATGGACCCGCTACAGAACTCTTCAGAAAATTTGTATCCATCTTAAACTAACTGTTCTACACCATGAAACCATTGTAGAGGATCTATGTCCCTAGGTTTTCTTTGGGGGGGACACTTCCCATAGCTATGGGGTAGTCATGGAAACCCCAAAACAATTAAAATAGTATAAACCATATATACGTATATATTAGTTGTAAGTTAATTATTTAACTTACCCTTAAAATGTACACTATTGATCAACACAAAAATAAACTTTGGCTATAGGATATTTGTCCCAAGGCAAAACATGCCCTTTGATTTGAAAAGTTGTATGGTCTAAAACAAGTGCTGCAATGTTTAAGTATCAGTAAATTGAGTTGAGTTTTTGGTTTCATTAAAATAGAGGGTTTTATTTTTATTTTTTGAGGGGATTAAAATAGAGTTTTTTTTTTTATAACTATTGTTTGTATATATACTCCTAATAATTTTAGCGTTTTTCTTTAATAAAGTGTATTTCATTTATACGAAATTTAGCTCCATATATAAAAAGATTAGGATAACTCCGCATTGCTTTTTTTTGGAATATACTTCTGCGTGCTTATAAACTAATTGTAATATCCCTTCAAAAAAATTGTAATATTTCTTTCATTCAACTTTTGTATATACTTCTTTCATTCAACTTATTTGGTCCTTTAAGATTTTAAATGCATATAATAATTATATATATATATATAGGTTTATTTAACTATCTTTAATTTATTTAGTAAAAATAAAATTTATATGTAGTGTATGTTTTTCATTTTTGTAATAATGCAAAGAGAAAAAAATATGCTAATTATACTATATTAGTTTCTAAAAAAAAATCAAAGTTTTGAGAAAAATAAAAAATTTCAAAGAAAATTATAGACTGAGGGAGGGTGTAATTAACAAGAAAAAATTAACATCCGATAGAAAAATACTTATATGGTCACAATGATTTAAATACAATATTTGACCAAACTTACACAAAAGTACATATTACTCCCTCTAGTCCTATTTAGAAGAAACAATTGACTTTTTAGGTTCATTGAATGATTTATGTACTCGGTCTAGAATATAGGTCAAATACATCAATTATTCAATGAATCTAAAAAGTCAATTGTTTCTTGTAAATAGGACCGGAGGGAGTAATATTTAGTTAATTTTTCATTCTAACTTATTTCAAATATGTGAATGTTCCCAATATTTTGTCCAATTAGAGTGACCACACATGACTTCCTCAATTTGAAAGATTTAAGCGTCGGTTTGACTTATTGTGGTCAAACTATTCTAGTTATAGTCAAAACTTTAATAACTACCAGTCTACCTCAATATGAATCGTCTTTATTATATATCTAACATTTGGATTGTAAGTTGTGAAAGAGTATGTTTTGCTAACTCTTTGAGCGTGTATTGTTGGGACATGTATTTCTAATGAATTATAGTTACAAATATGTTTTATGGACATCCAATTTTTTTATTATCTACAAAACTTTATTAATTAAGTTAAGAATTGTGAAATTGTGATTAATCATATAATTGAGTTAATCACAATTTTAACTTTGAATTGAATCAACAATTTACTCAATTGAATCAATCATATTTCTTAAAGTAATTAAGATGCTTGGGAAAACAAAGGTGTATGAGTATCATTACTCTTATAGTTAACATATTACTAATCATATACTGTCACTGTTTTGAAACTTTAGGGTGGATGGAGAGATTCAACAAGGCACGACATGGGATCCAATACTTATGGAGCACCAGGTTCGTTAAACATATACTAGTTTGACATGGAGAGTACAAAATATATATGCCATCTTGAGTTAATTCCAACCTCAAAACTTGTCTACGTAAAGGAAACATATCACTTTTTAATGTCTAGATTTATATAGTAAAGTTTCAGTTTGGATTCTTTCAGGAAATTACTCAAACAAAGGTGGAAATAGCGGTGGCATCTCTAACAAGAATACCGGTAGTGATACCACCTATTATCAGAATGAGACAGTGGAGCCCAGTAATTACTACAGCTCATCAATCTATTATGGTGGTCAAGAAAATTATAATTCCCCAAGTACCTGCAAGACCACTCAAACCCCTCATTTTGTGAGTCTCTTTATAAAGACTTTATAACAACTACCTAAATATAGCTTAATTGGTAGGATATTGCGATATACAGAGGGATCAAGATTCGAAACCCTGGATATTTCTCACTTTTTCGCTTTAAGAAATGAATTTCTAATTACACTAAGATAGTTGATAAAATTTATAATATGACTGCAACATGCACTTGTAGGTTTTGGACCGCATTTTACATGTTAAATTTAGTGACATATTTTATAATTTTTGTCTAAATTTTCGTAGTTAATTTTATTTTTTAGTGGTGTATTGGCAAAGTAGAGACTCATGGTTTATTTATATATATATATATAGGCTCCAATAATTAAGCATACATGCAATGATGCTGAAGCTAATTGTACTTTACTAATTTTGCAGACCAGGAAAAATAAGGATGATGATGATGATGATTCGAATGGTAGCGATAGTGGCAGTGCTTCAAGAGGGAACTGGTGGAAAGGTCAGAAAGTTCTCTTGGTTTGGTCCATTAGCAAAAGCAATAACAAAAAAAACTAAAAATAATAATCTAATTAAGTGAAATACATTTTAATTACACACTTTAAATAATGAATTTTACTTATTATTTACCGTTTATAATTTGTGCAGGTTCCCTTTATTATTAACATCATAATTCTGCCATAGTATGCAACACCATCCTGTACACAAGGTATTCAAAATTGAAATTAAACAACAGATTAATTATTTAATTAACACAAGTTTATATTCTAACATTGAATTTGTTGACAATGTTACAGGATGACCAATGTACTATTATAAATATGAAGAAGCAGTACTCTGCTAGATAGTTAACTAGGCTATGGAAATAAGAAATGGTAGCTAGCACATACAATGCAACTACCTATTTTAGCAACATGTGTGTTGGGTCTTTTTTGTCACATCTCGCACATATAAATATAAGTTAAAATATATAGTACCAAAGACAACCTTCAGGAGTAGATATAGCCATAATTACTACATGCCGAATGTGTTGTATTTTATACATAAATAAAGGTTTCTGGATGATATACAACTGTCCTTAAATTTAGACTATAGTGTTGTTGACTTGTTGTTTTATAAACATGTGACCCTGTTCCTTAAAAAAAAATGTGACCCTGTTATATAAAGTCTTTTGTTTATGTTTCACAGTCACAATGAAAAGATTAAAGAGGAAATGAAATTGCACAATATAAATGTACTCTCTTTATTGATCATTTTGTCTCGAGCAATTACAACTCACAAAGCTTAATCTATAGATTAGAATGTTAACTTAATGTTCACATTCACTTAATTACTTGTACATATTCTATCCTTGTCCCTTGTAAACTAGTTCAATGACAATTACAAAGTTTCAACAAGTAGTTAGAAAAATTGTAAACTTCTTAACTAACTTTAGTATCAATGTTGGTGGGTCACATAAAGTCAGCATTTCTTTTACAATGGGTTGAGTTTATAATTTTTAAGATGAAATTTTCATTTTAAACTTCTTAACAAGTGTTTTTAGAGCACTTGTAGCATTTCTTTTATGTTATATATGTCTTAAACTTAATCTTCAACGACTATTTTTATGAATAAAACAACTTGAACTATGGCAAGTTTTCGCATGGGACAACTGAGAAATTTTCCCATCTTAGGCTTATTTGTTTCTTACCGCCTATTACCTGTAATTCTAATTGAAAGAAAATACTCATACGGCTTATTTGTTTTGAGTTCTGTAATGTCAACAACAAAGAAGGGTTCTTTATTTTATTATAAAAAGGAACCTATTGACAATCTGAACAATTTATTTCACTGGTAAATAATTTACACCAGATTTTGTCAAAGAACCAAAAGCAAATTTATAGAACAAACAAATTTTAAAAACAATCTATTACTATGAATAGATTAATTCATAGAATACATCCAAGTAATAATATTACACAATTTGTCCTTTAATTTAATTCTAAGTAATATTTTCGTTCTTAATATTATTTTTTCTACAATTTTGTCATTTATGTTATAACATGTCAATATTGTATATTTTTTTATGAGATTTTTTTCAATAAAATTTGGGTTTCTAAGTTTGTATAATGAATCCCCTAAAAAAAAGTCTGTATGAAGAAGATTTGAGGTTTTTTATGAACTTTAGATGATTTTTTTTAGTTTTTTTTATATTTTTTGATAAAAATGATAACGATGTCGATATTTTATAATATAAAGGATTAAATCGGTAAAAAAATGACGAAGTATGACGTGTTGTGAAGCAAAAATACTTTAAAATTGATGACGCACCTTTATATGATACATATCATGCACCGATACACCCAGATACGTATCGAGAGGGTATTCAATGATTAAATTTTATTTATAAAAAAAATATTGCCGGTACATTAAAAATATTATTCTTTCTCTTTTAATTTTATAATTTTTTTAATCGGTGAGAAATCATC
>Ga0228710_1006243_pt1 | contig 18184 bp, 17 predicted proteins | sample MedpolnodulmetaG_FD_177995 | JGI IMG/M metagenome (GOLD analysis project Ga0228710, IMG submission 177995) | Root nodule microbial communities from Medicago polymorpha collected in Santa Monica, California, United States - pink nodules | ecosystem: Host-associated > Plants > Roots > Nodule...
CATAGTTTGTTACAATACAAATGTGTAAAATATATATAAGTATAATTTTTTTAGGCAACTACACTTGTACTTTTAATTAAAATCAAAATTTTATAAAAATAATTATACGCATTAAGGAACACTAAAATAAATTATACGCATTAGTGTAACAAAAAATAAAAATAATTATACAGCAACACTAAAAAAAATTATACGCATTAACGTAACAAAAAAAAAAATAGACAGACAGACATAAAGTATTACTTTAAACGCTAATGTGTGTGTATATTTCCGAGGTTGAAGAAAGGGAATAAAAATATTTGGTGTCATTCAATGACAGCGTGAATAAAAATATTTGCGAGGTTGTGATAATTAAAAGATATTGAAATTAATATATAAGTGATAAAAAGATAATAAAATTCCTTCAAAAATAGATAATAAAATTAAATGGTCCCTCCTTAAAAAAATTAAATGGACCGGTTTAAAAAAATAAAATAAAATAAAATGGAAGAAAAAAGCATATTGAAAAAATAAAATAAAAGGTTGTCGGCGTGAGTTGAAGAGAGGTGCTTGTGAAATAAATTGTCGAGAATTAGTTTTTTGAAGTAACATTCAACAACTTTTGGTCAAAGCTCATTCCATTCAATTTTATGCATTCTACAAAAAGTAGTACTTTTTTTAGAAGGTATTTTATTGATATTGTGTTTGGCCTAGCTTCTCCTTAAAAATGTAGAGAAGATGGAAAAAAAAACCGGGCCAAACAGTACCTAAGAATTATGCCCTTTACCGAACAGGAATTGCTCGCTCCCAACTGAAAAATTATTTTGCCCATGAGCATCTTGCGTGACTTAACTCACGCTAGTTATAACTCTGCGCGACTTAAGTCATGCACCTCTGGCCGGTGACATGAGTTAATTCACATTGCTGTGGCCGATGGCCTGGGCTCAAGAACATGTTTTTTGGATGGTGGTCAGTTATTCAACTTTGATTTTACACTATTTTTTACACGTTTTCTGACTGTATTTAGTGCATATAAAACCTTTGTTACCATCCTCCTATAAATACCACTTCAACCTTCACAATTTCCTCACACCAACATCTCACATTCTCTCATCCTCCGCACTCTCCCCCTATAAATCTCCTGCTTTTTATTTTATAGTCTTTGTCTTTTTACCCTGCTGGGATAAAAAGAGGTCAATCGAGGGGTAAAAAGAGGTCAATCGAGGGGTAAAAAAGGCAATCGACTTGGAAACAAAGAGGTCAACCCTTGGGGTAAAACTAAATCTGCTTTTTTTTACCCTAAAAACTTTTTACCGTGGGTAAAAAATGTGTGCAAAATACATCCACTCTCTTTCCCTCCCAATACAAAACAAAAAGAGTTAAGACATTGAAACTGTAATTATTGTTGCCTCTGGTTAAAATAAGATAATCTAATCAAACCAAATCAATAAAGAACCAAACCAACACCAATAATTGCACATGGCTTGATATCCATTCAATTACGAAAGAATGCTGCACTTAATATATGTAATTTTATTCACTCAAATCATTTCACAAAATTAATTGTGCTATCATGGCATTATCATCATGGCTAGGGAGCCCACATTACCAGATTGTTGATAGTTAGATGAATAAACATATTTCCTGCCAACAATTAATTGATCAGCTTGAAGATTGCTATTTAGTGTTACACATCACCCACCAAGAGCTAGTACAAGTAATATCATATATCAGAATTCAATTACATAACTGATTACAAAGCTCCAACATGTGGTAGCAGAAAGATACTGCACCATCTCAACATGTCCTTCAAGTTTCCACGTTTCATGAGAGGCAATACTATGGCTACCATTATAAAGTGAAAGTGAAATCATGGTTGGCAATAAATAAACAAGTAAATATAAGAAAAACTGTTCAGCAGTCAGCACCTGATCCACTGATTGTTAAATTAAGGGTAAATTATTTTATTGATTTTCTCAACCTACAAAATATACAGTATCCACAGCTAGTACATGAATGAAGTAAGAATCATCTGAACAAATGATATGCTAGTACATATTGTTGTCTTAAGCCTGGTCAGCATCAGCTTTAGAGAACTCTGTATACTGAAACCATATAAGTGTCAGCATGCCAAAGCTTTTTTATTTTCCTCTGTACTTGCAAGCAAAATTACATAAATCCAATTGTGGTATTTGCATGTTCACCATGGCAATCATAAAAGAAAGACTTCATAAGTGTTGATCAACACCTAGTTGAATGATAATTTCAACCATTTCCTTGCTTAGAGGCTCCAGTACTTGGTTTTGTCATGAAAGATTCACCACAACCACATTGGCCTTTGGAGTTTGGATTAATGAAAACGAACTCAGATCTGCCAGGAGAAGAGGAGAAATGGTATTTTAAACACAAGCACCGAAAAGAAAAAACATAAGCAAGTAGCAGGATCATGCACATGTAACCACACACTAATATTCATGCCACATATTCATCAACACCTTCCTCTTTTACAACAGAGGTCTAAAGCTTTATGTACAAGGGCTATGCTAAAATAGAGGCAGAGCAGCATCAGAAGTATCCGATCAAGAGCAGTAGATTCAAATAGAGGCTATAGCTGTGCTATTTAGTACAAAGTATTGTCAAATAGATGCTAAAATAGTGTAGTGGACTCCGTGGTATGCTATTCAGTACAAAGTATTGTCAAATAGCAGCTATAGCCGCGCTATAGCATTGTAGCATATTAAAAGTTTAGCAACCCGCTGTTTTCCACAGTTGACAACGTTGATCCAAAGATCAAGCAGTAACTAATGTGAATCAGTGTCTTTTGAGCTGCTCTTGGGCATAGAAATCTCATTTAGTGAGGTATAGCATCTTAGCATATTAAAAGTTGAACAACCTGCTGTTTTCCGCAATTGACAACATTGATGTAAAGATCAAACGGTAACTAATGTGAATTAGTGTCTTTTGAGTTAGTGCTCTTGGGCATAGAATTTCATTTAGGGAAGTAGTATTTTACCCACCTAGAATTGGGATTGCAACAAAATCACTGACTACTCCTAACTAAGACCAAGCATAGCATAGCAGAATACTGAAGCCACATGTCATGAGTATTTCATCAAAAGCTTCCCTTTAAGTAATGCATATTCCTAATTGGTGATTGTGCTAGGGTGAGGGTGATGTAGGATCCATGGTTGCGGGTGGAAGATTCGGTTTGGATGCAATCATCTCTCAACCAAATGAGGTTTATGACATACTTGTCAGATATCTAATGATCCCGTGTGAAAGGAGGTGGGATGTTGATAAGATTCAATCTCTGTTCCCTTCTCATGTTGTCCAGCATATTTTGTCGGACCCACTTTTTCCTAATACTGAGGTGGATAGATAGTTTAATCTGGACAGGCGAGAGGAATGGTATTTATTCGGTTTGAACCGGGTATAATTATATGATGAGGTTTATGGAGTCGACAAATTCTATGTTGAAGGGGATGGGATAACATATGGTGTGCGAAAGTACCACCAAAGGTTCGTCATCTAGCTTGGAGGATTTGTTGCGGCTGCCTACCAACTCGCTCAAATCTGACTGCAGGTCATGTTCAATGCCCTGTAGCGTGCAAATTATTTAATGAACCCGTTGAGGATGAATGGCACATCTTTTCTTACCTGTCCAGTGAGTATGCAATTTTGGGCTGCTACGTTGCATACTGTGCACAGCAGACTGCACGCTATTTGTGGTACGGAACCTTCGGAAGAGTGGTCCATTACACAAAGGCTCCATAACACAAACAGCATGCAATCTGCTGTGAACAATAACAATACGAACAACAGCGACATGCAGAAACCACCTCTACACGGTCACCCACGTGAAATGCAACGTATACGCCGGCTTCAATCACTCATTAAACCTTACTAGTTAAGGCTTCAAACATGGCAAATCCCTCCTCCCCAATCAATGTTTGCGATTTTTTTTCCCAATAAATAAGGTTGAATAAGAAAGCCAAAACAAAATTGAACAAAGAAAATTCAGAAAAAATACAAACAAATTAAATGAAAAATTACCTTAATTTATCATCAACGAAATCCATTTTGGTTCCAACAACATGCATAAGAGCCTTAGGATCGATCAATATCTTAACACCTTTATCTTCAACCAATTCATCATATTTCTCTTTTTTATCTATCAAAACACCACCAACAAATCTTAAAATCAATACAATTCAAAAAACATTCTCAAAATAATATCATAATTATTAGAAATTCAAAGAGGGTGCAAATAGCATACCTGCGTAATTGAGGGTGTATGATAAGCCATTACAACCGCGAGCTTTGACGCCGAGCTTTAAGAACGGTCTTTGCCGTTGCTGAAGCAAGAAGTGTATTCTAGAGGCGGCGGCGTCGGTTAACTCAACGGCTTGCCGTCGCACCGCCGTGGTTAGCTTCTCCGCCGCCATCGCCATCGCCTTGGAACCCATTGCTTGTTAATTACGAAATTGTTGAGATTGAATGGTGTTTGGGGATATAAACTGTGAGGATAATTCTGTCATTTAAACATGTAAGGGTATGTTCGTCATTTTGGGTCTGCGTGGCCTCCAGACTCGAATCCAACGAATTCGGAAGAAGGTGGAAATTGTGTGTATGGCATGCTGAAAACAATAAATGGGTTTCTCTCTCATGATATTTTAATAGGAATTTTTTATTTTTTTTTGAAAAAATGAATAGGAATTTTTTTTTCTCGAAAAGTTTATGTTATTTGTATATTCCGTCTTAAATTATTATAATAAGAGAATTAATTCACGCTTAAAATGTTGGTCATCCTCATTTTTTATTCTAAAATTTACAAAAAAAAAAATAGTAATGTTTTCTAAATTTCCCTGAAAACTAAACAACTTCTTAAACATTTCCCTGAAAACTAAGCAACTTCTTAAACATAGTGTATGTTTGGTTCTGTTTTAACAAAAATTGATTTTGAGTGAATTGGCTTTTTAAAATTGATGTTGCAAGTTACAATCAATTCAAAAATTAAAAGTTATAAATAATAACTTCAAATAGAATTATTTTTAGTCCTCAAAATTGATTTTTCAAAAAAGAAAAAAAACTTAGCATCGAGGATAAATAACCCTCAAGGAATCACTTAAAAGAAAATAATTCAAGTCTTTCGGCGGGTAGTTCCAAATCTTGAACTTGTCATCGTTGGCAGCACCCAATTTAACCAAAAAAGATATGCATTAAGGGTTAGTGGATAGAAACTTTGGAAGTTAATTTATAAGTTTTGAGCCCAATAGACTCTTAAGGGTTAAGCCCATTAGTGTGGACACTATTTAAGCTCTAGTCTTTGTAGAAAAATAGGGTTCACATTTATTTCATAAGAATTGGAGAGAGGTAGAGAGAGAAAGAGTTAGAGAAGGGTTTTGAAGAGGGAAGACTTTGGGAAGCAAGAGGAGGATAGAAACTCAAGGGATTAGCGCTAAAGTGAAGCACTAGCTTAGAATTGTGAAGAATTAAGGTAAGGTGGTTAGATTTCATTCATAATCTCTTAGTTTAATTTCTTCTCTAGTTCTATGCATAAGTGCTTGTTTGAATAAGTGGTTATTGTGAACTTAATTGTTGAAATTCATGCTCATATTATAGTGATATGTTTGAGTATATAAATTTGATGATAATTGAATTGTTGTTGGTGAAATTTCATGTTCATGAGGTGTATAAATGGGTATATTGTGAATTGTGCTCAAATGGGTGAATTGTGTTAGGTTGTTGTTCATTTGTGATTGAATATATGTTTAATTGATGTTGTTGTTGTTATGAGATGTTGTTGTTGATGATCCACACCTTGGATGTTCATAATTTCAGAATTGTAGTATGAATTGAGTTGTTGTTGAGGGTTTTTGTAAAAATGGGTTGATTTGATAAATTGTGTTGAAATGATATTTGATTTCATGTTTGATGTGTTTTTGAAAGCCCTTTAGAGTATATGAACCTGTAAACAATCTTTGGAAACGAATTTGGGTGTAGGGAGATCAAAATTTGGGTTTTGAGGTGAAAAATGGTTCAAACCCGTGAAGAAATTGTGCAGTGCTGATGACTGTACGCTTAAGCGTGCTCCAAGCGTACAACCACTGTTAGCTACTGGAACCTATACGCTTAAGCGTACAAGCCCAGTTGCAGCACCCTTTGTTTTGTGTTCCGGTCGTTCGGGAGCCGATCCGAGCTTTGCAAAATGCTTCTTTCAACTTGCTTGATCACTGTTTATACTCTTAAACCTACTGGAATATCTTATGGATTGGATTGGACTTGATTTTGTGATTTGAACTTAATTTTTGAAAAATGTCCAAGAACACTGATTTTTCCGAAACTCGTTTTTCCCAAGGAAAGGGAGTAGGACTAAGGTTGTATACTGAATATATGATTTCTAAAAATAGTTGTGATTGGTTTCATTGAGTTTCAACTTGTTTTGCTTTGAAAATGGAATTCATTTGGAAAAGTGATAAAGAGAGACGAACTTTGTGATTTTAATAATTTTGTCATAGTTGGCCGGTGAAACGCACATGTATACACCACTACACTCATATGTGATCTAAGTGTATACATAGTCGAGGCCCTAGAGTTTATTTACTTGGTTTTGGTTCATTTGTCTCACTTATTTTAAAGTTGTAAAGTGGGAGACAAACTTTGTCGAAAATGATCTTTAAGACCAAATACTTGGCAAATCTTTTGTGGATAGTTTGATATGATTATATGAAGATAAGCGAATGATTGATATGTGTTGAAAATGATATTTATCTTAGTATGAAGTGTTTTCTCCTTTATTTGGATTGTGAGAAATAGTAAGATGTTGTTGATTGATTGTGATATTGTTGGTGAATACATATATGTTGATTGATTGTGATATTGTTGGTGAATACATATATGTAATTGATTGTGATATTGTTGGTGAATACATATATGTAATTGATTGTGATTTTGTTGGTGATTGCATATATGATAAATGTATGGTGATGATTTGGTGAATTGTTTGTGTGAACATATGCATTGTTGTGAGTCATATGTTGATGCATATATAACTGATGGTGACGGGTTTTATATCCAAAATGTAAGACGGGTGTGAAATCTTACATACAATGTTTTTGTTGCATCGAAGGTGACGACCTTGAGGTGATTTGGTACCGCATGCATCTAGAAGGGTCTAGAGCATTGCATGCATTTGAATAGTTGATGAGTCGTGTCATAATTGAATATGTGACTTGGTGAATTTGTGCATTGGTGAAATTTGGTGAATGTTGTGATTATGTGGATTGGTGTATATGTACATTGGTGGATTTTTGTTGATGATTGTGAGTATTTGAGTTAGGCTCTAATTGCATGTCTTACTTGCTTGTGCTTATACACTTGATGAATCTATTTGATGATAATAATTTTGGTAATAGTAATGAGGTGAGAATTGTATATGTATATACATATGATTCGGTGATTCCTTTGATAATGATGATTGCTTGCTTATAGCTTTGAAATGATGAATTGTACTTGTTGAGTTAAGTATGCTAAATGAAGAATAAGATGAGTAATCCTTTCATTGATTGATGTCGATAAATGATGAGATTATGTTGATGACTTGTTTGAGATTGAATATGCTTGCTATGCTATGTTAGTACTGTGATAGTTTGTTGTGTATGGAATGAGGGATAATGATCATGTGATGTTAGTATTCTAAGAGGGATGGGTATGTATATGTGATATGCATGAATCCTTGAATGCTTATGTTTGTTTATGTTGATTATGATTGATGTGAAGTTAACCTCCAATGGTTTTGACCGCCTACCTGTTTGTATGAATGGGTAGACGGAGTGCAGGAGTTGTTTTGCTTGGTGAGTACTTGGATAGCGGGAGCTATCTCCGTTATCGGTCTTTGGAGTTTTAGAGTAGGCTCTGATCTAGGATGTCTGTTTTTATGATTATTCTAGATTGTTTATACTGGATTTATGTTACGGAGATTTTGCCCATATGTCGAAATTTGGAGATTTTATATGATGATGTATATTGATCTTATGACATGTATATTTTGGAGATGTATGACTTATATCCGCTGCGACTGTTGATGAATCATATGTATGCATGTTGTTTGAATTTTGATGTAAAGACGTAGCGTCTATTTCTTGAATATTTATATTATTCGCGTGTATTATCGTTTTAATAGAAATATGCGTTACATGTGGGTTACATGTGGGCCCCTTTATTTGGTGAAGTATGTGGCCCCTTTTTATTTGACATATTTAAGATTACTAGAATTGACCAGCTGCTTATGTAAAATAGGGGACATGAGATCAAGTGAAGCCCTACATGTATATGAGAAAATGCAATAATATACTGGTAGATAATTAACCTACTAGTGGTTCTCAATTTAATTTGCCAAACCATTTATGTGGAATTATGAGAATACTAATGGATTTCCATCGATCTCGCTAACTTCCAAAAACAAACTATTGAACACTTTTTCTAGTTCAATATTTGGATCCATTGAAATACAAAAGGTTAAATATATAAGGTTATTTTTCTTACTCATTCAAATAATCAGACTATATTTTGAATTTGTTTATAAAATAAAGGTCAAATACCACTTTTGGTCCTTTTAGTTTGACAGAATTCTCAAGTTAGTCCTTTAAGTTTCAAAAGTTTCAATTAGGTCTTTTTAATTTGATAGAATTCTCAAGTTAGTTCTTTAAGTTTCAAAAGTTTCAAATAGGTCATTTTAGTTGATAAACTATTTCACCGTTACCTCTGCTGTCAGTTAATAATTAACCTATGCTGATGTAGCTATTAAGTTGTTGACTTTGATCAAAATGTTGCCTTTTAAAACCTTCAGGGTGTCAAAACGTTACATTTAATGGTCACAAATGATCATTTATAGTAGGAGACACAACATTGTTATGTATAATCTTTTAAACTTTTTGTGAAGATCAACAACTTTTGATGCTAGAAAGTCACAAACGTCAAACATAAACGGTATAAAAACATGTTGATTGTCCGAATATGTTTTCTCCTGTTTGACCATGATAGAATGTTTAGAATAAGGAGCACTAATGTGGTGACTCAACTAGTTCTAGAAATTATTATGACTGAGCTAGTTCTTTTTTTAAAAAAGAAATTCATTATATTTTTCATTGACTATCATAATAAAGCATGCAATACTTATATGGACTTGTGCATATTCATAATAAGATAAGTGCACCCTAACGTACTCAATATTCTCCTAACAATATACCTTCTAAATCCTTCTAAATTAAGGTGAGTCATAATAACTTCTAGAATTAGCTGAGTCATCACATTAGTGCTCCTTATTCTAAATATCCTATCAGACCACTATGCTTGAAACTGCTTTAAGAGTTGTGTGTCCCACAATAAAAGCCCAAGTCCTCAATTCCACCAATGGAAAGACCTCTGTCAAGTTCACACATGCATGTTTTCCTGCTACACACTCATACACCAAAACATCTTGTGGCTTAAGTGTAAATCTTCACAAACACCTCTTTCTTCACATATACTAATCTCGTCCATCTAAAATATTTTTTTAAAAAAATCCCTAACAAAATCATACATATATTTGAAGCTTGAAAGCTCCTTGCAATGAACTGTGTGCTTGTATCCAGATACACCTTACAACAAATCGAGAAAACATCTTCAATAGAAAATAAAGGAATAATGAGCGATACATGATGATAGTACGGAGCTCTACTAGTGACACATGCTAATCTAACCCATCAATTAGATAGCCGAAAGAAAATCATGAGCATGTGTTCTTAGCAAACGTCCAAAACTGATTTCTATCTTGTGGTCAGACCATCCTTTACCCAACAACCAACCAACATGAACCACATGAGTAAATTTACAACTGGTATCCACAAACTAATTTTTACTCCACTTATAAATTTGCTTATGTGGCTAATTTCGTTTGGATGATGCATTGATGAGTAAATTACTCACATTTTTTCAAAGATAATCTTGAAAGAGAAAAACCAAAATATTAATGAGTGGGTGAAGCAGATTGCCGGATTGGTGTTTTGCCATTCCTAGTCACTGGCTCTGAGATGGAAGACACCTTATTGTTGTTGCTTCTATGTATAGCATTTCAAATTTTTAAACCACAAACAACTTCCTTGGCTGTGAGGGAGCTTCTTGTTATTTTCCTTCTATCTCTTGGATTTCATGCATATGAGGTTTGAGTAGGAGGAGCCATTACTAGCCAGTGGCAATGACATGCGTACGTTATCACATTCAAGTTACAACTATATATATATATATATATGTGGAACGTAATATAAAACTAGTCAATTTATTTCATGATAGAAGTGATAATTGACGTGCGCACATTATCACATCTATATCATATGTATGTGGAATGTCGTCCTCTAAAATAAAATGGAATGTACTATGTGAAATGAGGCCATTGATTTAATGCAAACAATAATTTTTTTGTTTAGATCTTTGGTCTTCAATAATATTTGTTGCCGGTCTTTGATGATCTGAAAATCGATCAAGAGAATAAAAATTAAAAACCGGCAAGAAATTTTGATATTTAAACTGGGGTTCTTTTGAATAATTAGTCATAAATTGAAACTCATTAATGATTTGAGGGTCACTTGTGTTTTTTGTTCCTTTTATAATTTTAAAGTTTTCTTATATTTTTAGTCTTTAAAGGTCAGCTAGGTTATTTGTTAGATGTTTTAATGCTTAAACATAATCTAGATCGCTGGTTTGTGCTATCGCACAAGTCAATAACAAAGACATTACATTAGTAACGTTATAAAAATGCATCAATCATAAGATAGAAGAAAATTAGTTCAGTGGTGATTATGGAGTAAAAAATAAAAGAGAATGAAGCAAAACATAGTTGACTTACACAATAAGTACAATGTGAAGTGAAGTAAATAAAACAACTACCTAATATTTTGAAAAACTTCTTGGTAAATGACATTAGAGGTGGTGTCAATATCATCACCGTCATCAGATAGCAACAATATTTTTAAACCCTTTCGAGAAGTAACTTTAGACATGGCAACATACAACTGAGCACGAGAAAATACTGGCTGAGGTAGATAAATCCCAACATAATTAAGTGACTGGCCTTGAGTTTTGTTAGTGGTCATAGCAAAGGAAAGTGCAAGCGGAAATTGTCTTCGTTGAAAATTGAAAGGGATCTTTTTATCTAATGGAGTCAATGATATTCCAGGGATAAAAACTTTTTGGTCTATGTTAGTTCCTGATATAACTTTTTTTCTTAAAAAAAAAAACTTTTCCACTTATCATTAGTCACATTGAGCATATGTCTATATCAATGTAGTCTTTGGTCTTAGCAAGCGTTCATAAAGTATGAGTTCATATTTAGATTTTTTCTAATAGAAGTCTTAATGCCCTGTCTTTCCTTTGGCTTGCGCCTGGGATTATGTGAAGTTAACATTTACTTGCTAGTCACGATTCTTCTTGTACTACATAACTGGTCAAATTTAACTTCACAGGGATGAATATGAGAGATGATACTATAGCTATGCTAATTATTTATCAACCAAAAGGACTAGCTCTCTGACACTCTTTTGCCATTCTTACTACTTCATCAGAACATGAAAACTACAATACACTGATCACTGCTAAGTTTTTAACAGTATCATTTACAAATATTATTGTTCTATCTTAATTAATGACCAAATTTGGCAAAGTTGACAAACCAGGAATTAACTTATGTTTAAAGAAAGGAACTTACAGTAGATTATCACTGCTCCCAATTGCTGAAAACATTGCAGTCTTCAATTCATTGATATCTTTAAGTAATCTCTCATTCTCCCAGTTCTTGCTCTGGATTTCAGCTTCTAATGCTGCAGTAGGGGGTTTGGGGAAGTGCATATAAAGGTTATGCTGCAGCATTAACTTCTTTAACTTCTATATATATGTTAATCCTTATTTGGTTTGGTGCAATAATATAAACATAGAAGTAATAACTAGCATGAAAAACCTACTTCCTTGTATACATAGATTATTACCTGAGTTTGAATTATGAAGATCTTCAAGAATTTCCTCTACAAATGCCAAAACCGAATTTTTCAAAACACAATTCTTCTCATCCAAAAGTTGAATTTCATTTTCAAGTGAATATTTCTCTGCCAACAAAGTTCTCACTTTACAATTTTCTCTATTGTCAATTTCTCTTTGAAATTCTAGGCAGTGTGCTGTAAATTCTTCCCTGCTTGGAAACAAATCAATCGGTCATCAAATTAGGATGCAACATCGAAATGTTACATAATTAAGGTAAGGTACATTATAGTGACATTAGAATATAGAGATAAATTCATCTATCTGAGTATCTTGTGCTATTTTCCTAACATATATTGTTTCCTTTTCTATTTCAATAAAAAAACAATACAGTGACATATGTTCAAATAGAAAGACAACAATATATTTACCTTTGTTTATATGTAGCCAAATGACAAACAATGAGAAATGAGAGCTAACCAAAATACTACCCCCTCCGTCCAACTCCTATTGTATAACACAGTTGACTCCGTCACACGTGTCAATGCACAATTTTGATCTTAGATATCTTTAATAATCTATTAAAAAAAAATTAAAAAATTGATATCTAGACAAATCCAACATCTTATGTGCTACTATTTGTGTTTATATACTAGTAGAAAAATATTGTCAAAGTATGTTATGTGAATACTGCACATTCAAATTAGATCGTTTAAAATAGGACGGGGGAGTACTATCATTATTATATTTGGCCAGCTTTAGGTTCTCAGGAGTTATCATCACACTATTGCTAAATAGTAAATCTTATATCAATTGTAGATATAACAAAATATCCCATCCCATACGACCTAATCACATGTGAATGCCCAGGTACAGTTTTTTTCATCTTAATTTATGCAAGTACCATAACATAAATGCATACTACATATGGCAAACTTAAAGCCAAACAAAAAGTAAAAAATGGATAGTTCTTGCGGCACAGTATTATTTTCTTTAGAGATTGCTGGAGCCCAAAAAATAATTCCAGCAGTTGCAAATTTAACTTGTAGTGAAGTCCAAAACAAAATAAAACTTCCATAGCTACATGTATCTAGAGATAATAAAGAATTTTTCAATACCATTTTTCATTCAATCTGTTAACCATATCGTCCCTCTTGTTTTTAACACAGCACAGCTCCTTCTCCAAAGTACTCACTGATTCCCTGAAACCAGCTATAATAGGGAGAAAAAAAATGTAATACAGCACATAAGCAAAACAGTATAAAAAAAAATCGCCGAACGATTAAATGTTAAATAAGCTAGCTTCAGATTTTTTTATAACCATGTTACATCACCGCCGCATAGTAGTGATTAATCTTTGTCGGGAACCTATTAGACACACAAGCTTTCAGCCAAGTTTTCTCCATATGCTGATTTCAAATTTAAAGACATTTTCAGATTTTCCTAACCAAGTTGGTTAAAAATTTGTCAAAATGTTGAAGAAATATAAATATAACAGTGAAAAACGTAAAAGTAACAAGATAGAAAAAAGATTAAAGAAAAGCATATGCTTATTGGTAATAAGACTCAAACAAATCAATAATTATATTATAGAAAGGAAACAGGACATTTAAGAAAATGCCTTCCTATGTTAATTTAATGTCCATTAAGAAGTGAAGGACTGTTACTGATAGCTAGGTAGATATGAGCTCGAGTTGATTCGTTTTTTTTTTATCAACAAAGAACAATGACGGATCCAGGAATTTTGAGTAGCGGGAGCAATATATACATATAAATTTACATATTTACAATTTTTTGTGAGTTCTCCTATTTCTAGAAAAGATATACATTCTCTAATCTCTACTATGACGGTTATTGATGAAATATCTTCTTTTGCCTTTGATAAAGGAAAACACTTAAGAAGAAAATGCCTTTAATATGTGCAAATATTACCAGTAAATTTTTTTGGTACAAGATGTTAGTTTTAGTGAGATACTATACACTATTGATAATTAATACTGCACATATATAAAAGTTGGACTGTAGGTGAAGAACCTTGAATTGCAAGGGTACCAAGAAAATCAAAAACAAAGTGGGGGCACGAGCCTGCACAAGTGCCAACATGATTCCGTCCCTGAGAGAGAAGAATTTGTGCAACTTGACTTGGTCTGCATCATCCAAAAACCAAATTTTCAAGCAATTCTCCGCGGGTAAAGTTTTAAATTGCGATCACGACATGATCCACGATATTACAGAAAATAATTGTTAAATATACTTCTATGCGATCATAAAGACAAAAAAACCTTGATATAACAATCCAAATTTCAGTAAACAACCTTTTTCTATAAAACCCCTGTCATGCTTAAACAAAAACTGTGTTTGCTTCTTAGTATCCAAAATGTTGCAAATACTATTTATTCAATTACATTTTTTTTAAAGTCAATTTTAATCTGTTTTAAAAATGAAAAGCCATCAAATACTTACAAATTCAAATGTCACGCTATTAAAAAGTAAGCAAAGATTAAAACCAAATAAATTAACGCCAAAAAAAAATAAAATAATTGATCAGATTAAATTATTGAATTGTTAGTTTGATATTGCTCCGTTCCGTTCCATTCAGATAATATCTATGAAGACTAACACAGAGACACCAGAAACAATAATGTCACATCGACACCAATAATTAAACGTAATTACATGTGAGTGTTGTGTGGGTGTCGGAAACTGACACGTGTCAAATATCTTACACAAATTTGTTAGAAGTTTCGATGCTAGAGAGGATAATATACACGAGCTTATTTATTTTTAAATCAGAAATTTAGATTGATAATAAAAAAAATTTGATCAATAATCTGAAACGCATTCCTCCAACTAATCTAATATTTCTATAAACTGACCAATTAATTAAAAAATCATAATAATCAATGATATAGGTTAAACTGTGAAGTGAATAATTCTAACCAGCAACCGTTACGAATCCAACAGTGTCAAACTGCAGAACGCCACAGATTCCGATCAATTCAGCTTCCTTACTTGCAAAATGAGTCTCCATCTCTTCGCATTTGACGATGCTGGATTCGATCTCGCGTGTGACCTGAATATGAGCTTCGATTTCTTCGTTGACCTAATTGATCAATAATAATGAAACTATTATGATGATTGAAGAATGAATGAAGAGGAAGAAAGATCGAATCAGTACCTGATCGAGCATTTCCCTGAGAGATGAAATGTGAGAGAGAATCGCTCCTGAATCTTCCATTGCTGTGTTGTTCTGTTACGCAATGCGACAAACACTTTGAATGAGAAATGAGAGTTACCGCCACATTTCAACAGTACATGTGTCCCGCGTGTTGATTTGTTAGTTCACAATTCATTTTCTGACTTTCGATGCTTCCTAAAAACATAAGTAAAAGACTAAAATATTCCCAGCGATAGTTAACTATCGCTGGCTTATAACTAAAAAACACGCCGGTAGTTAATTGTTGCTGGGTTTTGTCGTCATTTACTTGTGTTACTAAGACACGATGAATGTCAAAAAAGCAATCTTCTTCTTAGTTTGGGCCTATTCTCTAAAAAAGTTTTGGGCCTTTTTTTATAGTTTGTTGCGTCAATATGATTGCTCTTTTTACCCCTTATTTGTTATTTATCTTAAAAAACAATATTCGAGATTTATCTCTCCAAATCCCCAAAGGGTTTGGGAGCTTGTAGTGCATATGTAGCAGAGTTTTGGAGGGTCTTCGAAGGTTTGAAGTTGGCTAGATTGCGTGATTTTCATAAAGTGGAGCTCCATATTTAATCTTGGGTAGTACCTTCAACACTTGCTTTAGGGGAAGGAGGAATTGTGGGTGGTTGGAGGTTATTGCAAAAATATTAGAAGATTGTTGGAGTTGGAGTGGGAGAGCAAGATTTGGCAAATATGACATGTGATGGAGTTTTTTCTTTGATGTTATATGAGCATTGTCATGCTCAAATTAATTTGTTATTTTTAACCGACTCTATTGGTATTTCGACTCCGCGCTTTGTTAAGCGGTAGTTGTATCTTTTTTTGGGTTGAGACCATCTTATTATCCAAAAGAAAAAACACAAAATGTCGTTTATACTCCCTCCGTCCCTATATGTAGGCACTTTTTACTTTTTTCACATTTCTTAAGGAAAGTAGTTAGTGCAGTTAATGTGTCTATTTTGTGTGTTAATATTAGTAAATTGTCCTTTTTTTATATGTATTAAATTTGACTTTTCATATTTCAATACAAAGTTAGTAGTATTAATTAAGGGTATGTTAAGGAAAAATAATAATAAATGCATCTAGTAATTTGAAAAGGTATTTACATTTAGGGACAATTTTTTAGTCAAATAGGTGTTTAGATATAGGAACGGAGGGAGTAAGTTATTTCCCTAACCTCTTGCGCATTTATGGCGACTAAAAGAACAATCATCTTTTTATTTCTTATTTGATGTTGTAAGGGTCATATAAATGCTGTCTATTAATTTAACTTAATTGCAAAAAAAAAAAAAAATTAAAACAAAACAAACGACATTCATTCATTCATTCAAATTGATAGAGTACATCGATGTAATACAAATTCGCTAAAAACAAAACGGATGAATCTGTGAACAAACTCACAACATCCATGTTAATAGCATAAAACGGCAAAGTACATAAGCATACAAATATGACTATATTAAAATCTCCGAAATAGCCATGCCTCCGGATCTGCAACGTTGATGACACCAAAGTCATTGGTTTGATCTGCACTGGATCGAAGTTTGATCTGACAATCTGAACCGAACAAACACCTAAACAAGAGTGTAAAGACAAACAACGTCGCACAAAGACGACAAACAAAACAACGACGCACTAAGACGACGAAATCACAAAAGAAAAACTTAATTCGATGTGAAAATCACTTATTTAAATAAAAGGGAAGGAAAAACACGATTTAGAGGGGTGACTTGGTGTCAAAAATTGACCATAAACCACCCCTCTTTGGTGGATGAAGGAGAAGAAATTAGGGTTTCAGCTGAAGGCTCACAAAAGAGAGGGGAGGAGAGAGAGTAATGATGACAAAAGATCAATTTTTTTTTTAAACTCTTAATTAAATAATGTTGATAAGTTTTTCATATATTTTGATTAGTAAGGTGAAATTGGATCATACCCGGTCCATATTTTTACCAAACAATTTATCGGGTTGTCTTGTATGTTCAAATTTAACTAAATATCCTTTTTTTTTTCCTCAAAAAAGAAAAATATCCTTTTTAAAATCCATATTATGTCACTGAGAATAATTCAATTGGCAAGGACAATGCATTCCAACATGCAGTAGCTGAAATTTGAACCTCAAATTTTTTATTTATTCATTATTAAGGGGTGAGATTCTTGCCACTCACCTACTTGAAAAAAAAAATACATATCATATACTTTTAAGCTTTAATACTCGCTACTTTACCAAACTGTAAGATACGTTTTATTAGGTGACAAGCTAACAATGTGATTCATTTGCTAGCTAGAGAGGCACTGTCTTACGCTAGTTGCCAAGTTTTTGATTATATTCCATCCTGTATTGTGATTACTTTGAGAAATGAAATGAGTTAATTTTGTGATTGTCAAAAAAAAGAAGCTTAATACTCACTAGTGTGAAAAGAAAAAGAGAAGGAGGGGTGTGAAAAGAAGCTATCATCTTATTACACTGAAGACCTACTTATTTTTTACTAAGTAGGCCCACTTGTGATGGCTTCAATTGGTGCCTTACCTAAGAAGCCACCCACAACACAAACCTATATATACACCCAAACGAGAGTTTCACTTCCAATAACAACTTTCCAACAGAGTCGATCAAGATCAAGAATGAAGCAATCAAAGGATCCATTCGAAGCAGCATTCGAAGAATCACCACCAGACTCCCCAATCGAAATCGAACCGGAACCCGTGAACCCAAATTCCAATTCCTTGATTTCACAACCCTCTCACATCCATGAACAACAACAGGTTCACGTGAAAAACACAATCTCCAATAACACCAAGAATAATAATAGTAATAAAGATGATGAAGAAGATGAAGAAGAAGATGAAGATAACATGGATGTTGAACTCGCTAAGTTTCGTGCTGTTGGTGATCCTCACAAAATGGCTAAGATGCAGTTAGTTACTAATTTCTTTCATTCTTTTCTTAAATGTTATGTTATTTTTCATATCATTTATGATAAACCCTATTTTTTTTTT
>Ga0228710_1006244_pt1 | contig 18184 bp, 5 predicted proteins | sample MedpolnodulmetaG_FD_177995 | JGI IMG/M metagenome (GOLD analysis project Ga0228710, IMG submission 177995) | Root nodule microbial communities from Medicago polymorpha collected in Santa Monica, California, United States - pink nodules | ecosystem: Host-associated > Plants > Roots > Nodule...
AATAACAAGAAAGTAAAAGAAGAACTTTTATTAAGAAAGACAATTGTCACTATTGAATTCCAAGAACAAAAGATGAATTGTTGTGATAGCTAGCTACTCTATTTATAGTTTACAATGACTTAAGCCCGAAAAAATATAACACTAGAATGTTCCACAAGACACCACGGGCTTTTAGGTCAGAAGTAAACTGATAGGTAGCTTGTCCATGAAGCAGAAGCAGCAAAAGTGTATCCTGAAGGTTGGCACGGCCGTGCTGCTGGTGGCATGGTCCGTGCCAAGTCTCTGACTTGAGGAGTGACATATTTTTGTCCCATATTTCGTATTTTCATCCCGAATCAGCTCCTAATCCTCTTTCTTTTGCTCCAAGACTCAATCTTTAGATATCTGTTCCTGAAATATAATAACTTGCAATTGAAGTAAAATAATTCTAAAAAGGAAACAATATTAAATAAAACGAAATCAAATCTAAATAAAACAAACTCAAATAATATATTAAAAACACTAATTTATTGACTCATCAACAGGGATTGCAAAACATGATAATAGTCTATCAAAGCTTGAGACAAATAAAGTTTCGTTCTTCAGGGATTCCAATAGCAATCAACTAGAATAGGCATGGTTGCTAGAGGAACACACTCACTGAAACCAAAAGGAGATGTGATAGACTTAAGAGAAACTTGTCTTTAGAAAGTAGGTCCAACATAAAGTTTTAGGTTTAGGGTTTGGTTTGTGAAGGGTTTGTCACCAAGATGAACCAATAATCCCAAGGCGCTTTTATTATTATTGTTTTTCAAACCGTTAAAAATCCCAACTTTTCACTGAACTCTCTTCTAATCATTCGTAACGGTTAATTGAATTAAACAACTCCATGTCGAAACGATACTCTTATTACTGCACCGGTCCATGCACTTGCAGATAAATAGATCGAATTGTTAAAATTAACAAAATTAATAAAGTCTACGATAAACCACTCTTAAGGTTGGTCCACCATAGACATTTAGAGTTAAAGTTAACAGTTCGGGATTTATTTGGAAAACGGAAGAAAATCTATGGGACCAAAACATAAGTTTTATTAATTATGGGATCAAAATGAAAACTGAAAATTAATTAGGGGACCGATAAATAAAATAAGCCTATGTAAAATTATACCTCACACAACGACCTATATGCTTGTCTTCAATGGATTGCGGATGAAACATTGTCGACCACTGAATATCAAGTTCCACACAAGAGTATTGCTTTCCAACTATGAAGCTCAAATACTTGATACAATTCAAATACAATACGACATTAATACGACGATACAATTTGTTTTAAAATTCAAGATACGAAAAAGTCAGGATACTTTAATAAAAAAATAAATATCTAAATGCACAATATATAAATATAAGTAATTTTGATGATAAAGAAAGTGAACATTAATCAATTACTTATATCTGAAAAAGAGAAAATTATTACTTAGTCAATTACATATTATATCCCAAAAAGAGAACATCATTGTTGTTAAACTATATCCTAAAAACAAAACCATTACCTAATGTATATATTATAATGTTTTTCATTTTTCTTATTTTTTTAAAGAAAAAAAATTAGAAAAGTCATGTTTCCTTTTGAAAAAAACAAAATAATAGAAAACTTATGTATCTCGCGTGTATCATTCTCCACTACAATATCCCTCGCGTATTGCGGAAGTATCTAAAACGTATCAGACAATTGTTTTTTTAAAAAATAAATTTAACCATTGGATACTCTTCAGGTACATATTTAGGCGTATCGGTGCAGGATACTATCAGATACCGGTACTTCATCAATTTTAAAGTATTGAGACTTCAAAGCTTTTCAATGATTATTTTTGCATTTCGATTTTTTTTGTTTCATGTAAATGATGAATGTTGGTATTGTAATACCTAGACAATTGCTTTTCACTTTGGAATGAATGAATGACTTAGTAATTTGACCAGTTTAAAATGTTAATTTTATGGTATGTATGTATGAATGAATGATTTTTTGTGTCTAATTTTATGAATGAATGATGGAATGAGTATATTAATGAATGTTAATTTTATTGTATGGCAAACTGTTTCTGTATGTAGTGTTAAAAATGAACACATCCTACAAACAGTTTATAACTACCGTTCGACCATGAACATTAGTTAACTGTCGTTAAAGGTATTTTAAATAGTCTCGGATGCATGCGATAAACTCAAATTTAAATTTTTATTCCAACTATATAATGGATCATTTAGACAACTTTATTACAGCCCCATATCATATCAATATCTATTTGGTGACTTACAATACGAAAATGTCTAGAATTGTTACACCTTCAAATTGGGTGCTGGGCTTGGGTGAGTATGTGGGTCTTCATAGTCTATAAGAAATTTGGGTGGTGGCAAGATTGGGTGAGGACGAGGTCCTTCATAGTCTATTTCTTCAAGCATCATGTTTGAATTCACTGCAAAACAAGTAAAAATTACGTGAAAAAATATTTCTCTTTCCAAATAATCCAAATTAAAAAGAGTTAACATCTTTTCTCCTCAATTTTATCAGTATTTTTCATGAATGTTCAAGCATTATCTTGGTTTTATAGGTAAAATGGCAATAGTATATTTTTTTTAAGAAATCAAAATATATATTAACACAAAACAACAGACTATCTGGACGTCACAAGATGTACCATCTAAGACATCCAAGAAGTACAACAAAAGTTCAACAAAAAGGAAAGTAACCTAGCCAATACATGTACATGAGAATGGGTTTTGGCACCAATTATGAAAGCTAAAATAAAAGTTTACAAATTTATCTTTAAACCACCCGAAGGAAAGAAATTTAACATTCTCAGTATCTTAGCAATAGTACTCCCTCCGGTCTCATTTATAAGAAAAATTTGACTTTTTAGATTCATTGAGTAATTAATGTATCTTGTATAGAATAGGATCGGATGGAGTATATTCTTAAAAATCTAGAGAGACAAAAATGAAAAATAAAATGTCAATAGGACCATATATATCTTACCTATGGGAACATCACGAGCAAAGCAAGTAGTTGCAAAGGCAAACAAGAAACAAATATATAAAAAGGTTCTCGACGCCATCTCTAACTTTTATGTGGTAATATATGAAGATATAGCTACTTCACTTGTATTTTTATAATGAAATTTTATGGATAAAACTTCACACAAATGACACCTTGACAATGTGAATGATTAAAAAATGTTTAAAAAGAAATCGGTCAAAAGATGTTTAGAAAGGAAAAAATTGATTATTTGAAAATGAATATGTGGAAAAAGAGGAATATGTGTAATGGGATTCAGTCCCCTTGGTGTTTTTCTATGCTTAAACCTTATTAAAGAAAAAAGGCAAAGAAAGAAAAAATAATAATATTTGGACAACACGTTCGAGAGATTAAAAGGAATAATCATTACTGTTTTAAATCTTGGAAATTTTTATTATATCAGATACTTATCAATTATGAGAGATTTCTATTTTGAAAATTATTTATTTATTTAGTTAATTGATATGAGTTTTTTTAAGAGGCTAAAATGATATAATACTACCACCACAAAAAATCATCCAGCACAATGAGTGTTAAGGAAAAGTTAAAAGATCTAAATTACAAACCCGAAAAAGAGAAACAAAACAAGGAGCAAAAAGGAGTTAAGTTACACAAGTGAGGCAAAATATGGGATTTTACCTTCAAAATTGAATAAAACAAATTTCGATTTAAACATGCCCATGGAAATAATATGTTTCTCCTTATGTTGGAAAATTCGCTTATTTCTCTCTATGCAAATAATGGAAATAAGCGCTAACCATAACATCTTGAACACTAAGCAATATTTTTAGAGAAATCTTCCAAGCCGCAAAACTGATTTAGATGCTCAATTAAACTTCGATAAAATTTCGAAGAAATCCCTAACCAACCACAAATCACATGCCAAATGCTGCCGAAAAAATAAAAAAAATGATATTTTAATTTTTGTTGATAACTCAATTGGTTTAAGATAAGAAAAAAGAAGTTTGAGGTCCTGAATTAAAACCTAAACCAAAGAGAAAAAAACTAACATTTGCTATAAACGATGATATCTTGTGATTTAAAAATTTAATCCACCTCGAAGTCAGATATATTTTATCATTCCAACTTGATAATGGATTTGCATTTCAACAATTTAAGTTCCATCATAAACTCTATGACATCCTACAAATATTACAGCCCCTTATTGTATCAATACTAATTGATTGGTAGCTCATAAATATGAATATATCTTAGAGTTGTTACACCTTCAAATGGGGTGGGGGAGTAGGGTGAGTATGAGGGCCTCTATATCTATTTCCGCCAGTATCCAGTCTGAAGCCTCTGCAAGACAAGTAAATTACATGAAAATGTGTTTTTCTTCAATTAATAAAATTAAAAGAGTTTTAACATTATATTTTCTAATTTCATTAATTTTTAAAAATCAATCAAAGCCGCAATTTTTTGATAAATTATTCCTGTTTTTTCAAGGTAAATTATTCCTATTTTTTTCTGCTGTATATATATTTTTCTTTCTAATAGTCTTTATTTTTATTTTATTTTTATAAAAAACAAACCTATTTCTTTTGTTCTTTTCTCAAAAAAGGAAAATCATGCTTAAGTATTATCTTTAAAAATTATAATTGGATTGAATTAATTTGTGCTTTTTTAAAATGAATTTGTTAACGTGTATAATACATATATGTATATGCCCTAACTTAGTTTACACTTAGTTTTAATTAGATGTCAAAACCAAGTTTTTTTTTTCAAACTTGGTTTTTAGAATTTTGCTTATTGAGCAATCACACCTAACAATCGTGCAATGTAGTGGATGAACTAAATGGGTTTATAATTGGGTGAATTATAGATTAAAGGATCAAATTACCACTCTAGAAAAAGTCACAACTTTTAATGTGTGTTTTGTTAAAAAAAATATCAAATTACATTAGGTATTTTTTAAGTTTAGTGTTTGTAATATATCGCTCTTTTGCATTTTTAAAATTGTAAATTGATCATTTAAGTCATACAACATTTACATTTAAGTCATACAACATTTGCAGTGTTGACATTTCTCAACCAACACTCTTAAATAGTGTCGTTGTGGACGTTAATTGTTAAGTTGGACAACTCATGTCAACAATTTTTTTCCCTTTTTTAAAATAATTTTTTTTATAAAAATATCTTTAAAAAATGGAATATCCCTTAAAACCCAAATAAAATTCGGACTTCCTCATGATCAATGTTCTCCACCATCATCAAAATGAAAAATTAAACCCAAACTCATAAGTTCAAAGAAAAATTCTCAATCTATTGACCCAAAAAAATTCTCATCAAAATCACATCACATCTCTAAAAACCTAGAAAAAGATTTTACACAAATCACCTAATTAACCTAAAAAAACCCAGTTCTTAAAGAAATGAGGGAAAGGAAGAAACACAAAACTCAATTATTGTTTCTTTCTTTCCCCCGACTTTCTCATCCCAATTCCCCAATTATTGTTTTTAACTTGATGAAGATAAGGATGATGAAAGATAGATGAAGTTTGAACATTAAGATTTTCATATAAAGCTATGTGTGGGGATCATTTCAATCAGTTCATTTTTGTTGGCGGTTTTGCAAAGGCTCGTTGAGCAATTTTACATGTTCTTTGGTATGCAACAACGTGGGAAATTTGGAAAGAAAGAAATAATAGGCTCCTTAAAGGCACTCAATGCCCAATTATTCAGGTGGTAGATAAAATTAAGTCACTCTCTTTCATGTGGTTGAAGGCGAAATTTCCTTCACTTCCCTTCAATTATCATGGGTGGTGGCTTAGTCCATTCACAATTTTGGCATAGGCTAATAGTTATTTGCTTTCTTTAGTTACTGCTTTTTGTTTTTACTGTAAATACTGTTGTGACTCTGATGTTTCTCTCTGGCATACCTTGTGTTAGGGAGAACTTTTCGATGTGGTAATATATTTCATTTTAACCTCTTAAAATAAAGATTTTCATACAAAGACAACAGAAAGTATAGTACCATATTAACAAGTGCTAAAAAAAGGAAATAATTGTTAAATTTCATATAAAAAAATTTATTTTTTAATCTTTCAATAAGTTGAATACACAATTTTTAAAAGGGTTAATTAAGTTTTCAGTCCCCGTAAATATTCACAGTTTTGTTTTTAGTCCCTACAAAATAAAATCACACTTTTTAGTCCCTATACAAATTTTCATCAGCATTTTTAGTCCTATAAATTTTTCCATCAGCACTTTTAGTCCCTGTCAAATATTTCCATCAAAAGTTTTGGTCCTTAAAATGCTTAAGGAAAATGTCACATGGACTAAAATGTGTGATTTTATTTTGTAGGGACTAAAAACAAAACTGTGAATATTTACAGGCATTAAAAACTTAATTAACCCTAAAAATAAAGTTGTTACTTTAATCTTCTTATTAAGCGTGTATTTTGGATAAACATAATTAGATGGAAAATCTTCTTAAAAAAACTTAATTAGACGGAAATAATAACCTTGTAAACGTTTACGACATAAAGGATCGATGCGGTATTAAAAAAACTTAAAGAATCAATATATTGTAAATATTTTTTTATAAAACAAGAGCAAAATGACAACAAAAAGAATAGTATCCAACTAAGTTGGTATGCTACTCTAGTCGTTTGCTAATTGCTCATATATATTATTAAAAAAAGAGAAAAAATTACATAAAAACTGGGGGACATAAAACCCGACTCAGTCAAACCATGTGAATCAACCTTAACAGGTAAAACACGCAAAATAAAGAATCAACAAAGTGGATCCAACCCGAATCAAATCTAACAAACGATGAGTACCAATCGGGTCTATATTTTGGCGAATGAATCGATCGTCAACACAAAATCAAATCACGTACCATCAACTCCCTGCAACAACAGCAACAAGCATTAACGACTCTTTCGAGTCCACACAGTCCCATGTCAATCAAAGGGATGACTGGGATACGAAACACGGATAGATTCTTGAGAGTGGGGAGTGGATTCAACCTCCAACACGGTAATTAACAAATTCACACGCACCAACTGTTTGCTGCAATGATCAACAACAAATTAACAGTCACTTCTAGCCCAACCACAATACCGCAATCACCTCCGAGAAGGGAGGCGACAACGGATTCAAAAAACCCACCAGAACCAATCCACACTGCAGCGAAAAAAAGTCCAAAATGGCGGCGAGATAGAGGATATCAAACATACCCTTTTGGGTTTAAAAAAAAAAACCAAGAGAACAAACTCAAATAGGGCAGAAGATCCAGATCCGGACGGGTTTCAAGGACAAGGTATGATGGGAGCACCATCGTCTACCTAAACAAACCCTCCCTTCCGACGCGGTGGAGACAAGCTGCAATTCCATCACCACGTGACCCACTAAACAACGGTCGTCGGAAAGGAAATGCTTAAACGGTCGTCAGAAAGGACCGCATATATAATTTGACCTTAATTTTTTTCCTATTGTTTATTTTTTTTAATATTAATGTGTCTATTTAATGTTTCACAATTTCCCATAAAAATGCATTTGAAAAAATAGTCAAAAAGTTACGACAATTAAATATAATCCATTGATTTGGATTATTTTTGTTTTAATTTTTTTCTTTTAATCTTGTTTAAATTTTATTTTTCTTATAATAAAGACAAAAAAAAATATAGTATCGTGTTAACACCTAAATGGATCGTCCTAAAAAAAACACTTAAATGAATCAGATAATCCATTTTGACACCTCTACTATGGATTATTTTTTTACTCACACAATAAATATCATTTAAGAAAGAGATATTTCAACACATTTTTCACTTCTTTTTTGTTCATTTATTTCTCTCATGCCCAAGAAATGCAAAATCCTAATATCTTTTTCCCCCTCTTTTTCTCTATCCACTTTACTTCTTGTTAAACCAAACGAAACCTTGATGCATTGTAGACATAATTTTTTTTGTTGAACGTGATGATGAATTATATTTTTTTTAGAAGGGTGATAAGATGAGGAATTGAGGACTGAAGGAGATAACTTTTACCGGCAAGATCTAATTAACTACTTAGTTACAAAATTTTAAATTTAAAAGAATACAATTAATTATATTTTTCAAATTAAATAGGAGTGTTTACAAAACTAATAAAAGAAATTCACAGATTATTTTGACCAAGTAATAAAAGTATTATACCTGTTGCTGGGTAGGAAAGTGCACTGCTTTCTGTGCCTGGAATCAATTGAGAAATATCATCATGATCTTCAGAAACCAACGATGGTTTTACATCTGAGAATTAAAAATTATATTTTCATTCATAGATAAAATGTCAATAGTATAATCTTAAAAATCTATAGAGATAAAAATCAAAAATAAAATGTCAATAGGACCATACATATGTTACCTATGGGAACATCTCGAGCAAAGCAAGTCATCACAAAGGCAAACAAGAAACAAATGAATAAAATATTTGCTCATGCCATCTGTAATTTTTATGTGATATACTGCTACTTCAGTACTCCACTGTATATTTATATATTTATAATGAAATTTTCTGGATAATACTTCACACAGTGACACCTTGACAATGTGAATGGTTAACAAATGTTTAAAATGAAAATAAAGATTTTAATATTTTGAAAAAAAATATTAAATGCACTTTTGTCTTTTCTATTAAAAAAAAAGTTTCGGTGTCTTTTCTATTAAAAAAAACTTTTGGTCTCCATTTTAAAAGTATATTTTTGTGTCCCGCAACTTAACAATATTTAAACCGACTTGAGTTAGCATGCGACTTTGGAGCGTGCTCCTTCTCAAAGTCTCAAGTCTTAGGTTTGATATCTGTCATACCCCAATTTTTGACCTATTTTTGACCTAAGATGTCACTGACACGTGTCGTTTGGCAAAGAGGTATTTTAAAATACCTCATTTTGGTTTCGAGTCGGGTCCTTTTCTCTCTTTATTTTTTATCTTATATTTAATTTCCATCTTGTATTTAGGTTTTAAGCAGTTTTAATTTTGTTTATAAAAATCTTTATTTTCTTTTTAATTAAACTTTTAATACTTTATCTCTTTATTATTAGTTTTAGTTTTTTTTAGTTTTGTCCATATCCAAAATGGGTCCTATCCAATCCAAAACAGCCTGTTACGTGTTCCTCATCTACAACATGAATCCAGGAACAAGCTTTCACATCTCAATCCAAAATGCAGATTTTCTGCAATCCTTTAACAAACCCTAGTCCAAACATGTCACTATAAAAGGAACCTGCAAACACACACGTTAAAGGAGAAAAAAACCGAAAAATTGCACAACAAAACCTGCAAAACAACCAGGAACGCACAAAATCCGTCAAACAAAAAACCTGCGCACAACACAATTCAAAACATACAGAATCACAATATACAGCAATACCGATCCAACATCATCAAACATCCACGTATCCAAACCGTCACCTACACAATCCACGCCACATCCGAACCAAACACAAAGGCCGACCAGACCCGTACAAGCCAGATTCAGTCTCGGGTTCAGAGCACAAACCAGAAGCAAAGAAACGCATCAGAACCTAAGAGGAGAACTAAGAGGTATATTTTTGAATTTTAATCTCTAGATCTAAGGTCATAGGTAGCTTTCTGTGAAGTTTTGAGGTTGGAAACAGAATCGGGAGGGTAGGAAACGTAGGAAGAGAGTAAAAAAGTTTTAAAAAAGGAAAGGTTTAACTCCGACGCGGCGGCGCCGCCGCGATAACTCGCCGGCCACCGCGTCGAACTCCCTGTCGCCGCCGTTCTCCCCGTCGGAGAAGAAGAAAGAACTTTAGGAGAGAGAAGAGAGCATAATTGAGAGAATAGAAGAAGAGAGAGAAATTAAAGATGAAAATGAACAAAAATGGGCTTACAGCCCTTATATACTCCCCCTGAACCGGTTTGGTTCTCCTGAACCCGACCCAGGCTTGAACCGAACCGGTACCCAGCCCATACGCGCCCCAGCTGCTGTTCAAGGCCCAATCCCTCTTTATTTTAGTTTCTGTATACCCCATAACTCTGCTGCACCCCCCTTTACATTATTTTCTCACTATTTCTATTTTCTTCGCGTATTTAAAATTATGTTGCATTGTTTAATCTTGTTTTTTACATTTAGTGTTTCATATTAGGTAGCGTATTCGTCGTTCATTTATCCATTACGCGTTTATTTATTCCTTATATCATTTATCTTTACCGCGTTGAGTTTGGTTTGTATATTAGGCTTAAATGTAATCGTTCATGCATTTTTTTTAGTTTTATTATCCCATTATTTTGAGTTTATTTTATTGTATAGAACTTAGAATGTAAACTAGACTTAATGTAAATAATTATTTTATTTTCGTCATTTATCTTCTTGCAGACCATAGCATGTATCATAGGCTTATGTAATAGTCGTAGGTGCATGTGTGCGTGTGTGTGTATGCCCTTTTATTTTGTTGCTAGCTTAGGATAAAGGTTCTCGTGGTGGTCCAACACCACCATGAGGTACCCACGCTTTTATCTTCTTGCTCCGTTAGTTTAATTTTAGTCTTATTATTCAAAAAAAACAAAAACATTCAAATAGTCGCAAAAATCACAAAAACATTTTTACAATAAACCTTGATCTCAAATCAAGTGATCCTTTTATTTTCTTTTTCTTTCGTAAGTCAAATTGCAATCAACTTTAATCATACTTTAGCCATTTACTTTTAAACATAAAAAACACAAACAAATACTCATTTGCCGTCTTGGCTTTTCTTTCATTTTAAAACCTTTTTTCAAAACTAATAAAAAACACAAAACAAATCAAACGTCGATTTTTACCCCGAACTACGAGGTTTTGATTCCTCACGGGTACGTAGGCAAAGGACACTCGTCCTTCCAAATCAATAAAAAATGTAGATAAGTAGGTCTCTTTCTCCTTCACCACTTTAATTCTTTTTTTTCAAAATAAGCAAGTTATAGCACAAAACGTTGAATAAAACCAAGAGGTTCCCGTAGAGTACTACGGACATAAAGGGTGCTAATACCTTCCCTTTATGTAACTAACCCCCGAACCCTAAATCTTTTCAAAGGGGTGTTTCGAACTTTTTTCCCCTTTTCCCTCAAAATTAAATGTTCAGTCGTGAGATAAAATAGTGTGTCAAACGCTAACCAAATAGCCTTGATCTCCGAAAAATGGCGCGACAATATCTAATAAAATGCTATAAGCTTTTATTTCCTCTTCAAAAAGCGTCACATCATAAAAAAAAAACCGAAATTTATGAAGAAAATAAAATAAAAGGAGGACCAAAAAAATGGTTTTTAAAATAGAAGGACCAAATCGATGCATCAAAGGTCCTCTCTAGTCTCTCCCTCTCCAACAAGTCACCCTAGTTTTGGTGTTCCTTTGGTTCCAAATGAAAGATTGAAGTTAGTCGATTACAAATGCAATCAAAGATTTAGGTGTCAATGTTGTAGATTTGGAGATATGAGTATTTCCAGTCACTTTGATTTTATAATATTATTCATATGCATTTTGTCATTATATGTTGTTAACTTGGACGTTGAAAATTGTTCACAGATTCATCCTTTATATTTTTAACAATGTAGAATATGTGGTTGCATTTATTTTAATGGATGTGGTTGCATTTGATGCACTATATCGATTTGAATGAATGAATATCATTTAATTTTTGTCAGAAAATAGAAGAATCAAAATTGTATTTATTTATTAAATAAGGGGTAAAAAATGCACGTAAACCAAGAGTATTCGGAAGACATTTTACATAGAGAAAAAAAATAAAATATTTAAAAACATGTTTTAAAAAGAAAAAAGTGGCAATTACCAAATGTTTTAAATAGTAAATGTAATAGTTGTTATGATACTTGATGTAGCCTTGACCCCTCAAGTTTCACAATTCTTCGATTCAGAACCCACAAGTTTCAATTGCTTGATTTTAGTCCCTCAGATTTTACAATTGTTTGATTTTAAACACTCAAATCTTCAATGGCTAAATTTTAAATTTACCCCCTTTGGTACTACCTCCATCCCTATATCTAAGCATCTTTTACATTTTTCACATTTTTTGAGAAAAGTTGCTAGTGCAATTAATGTGTTTATTTTGTATGTTAATATTACTAAATTGTTTTTGTTTGTATGTGAATTAAATTTGACTTTTCATATTTCAAGACAAGTTAGTAGTACTCTCTCCGTTCCTATTTACAAGTGAAAGTTGACTTTTTAGATACATTGAATAATTTATGTATCTAGTCAAGAATCTAAACCAAATACATAAATTATTTAATGTATCTAAAAAATTTATTGTCTCTTGTAAATAGGACCAAAATGAGTATTAATTAGGGATATGTTTAGAAAAAAAAATAATAAATGCATCTAGTAATTTGAAAAGAAGTTTACATTTATGGACAAAAATAAAGTCAAATGAGTGCTTAGATATATGAACGGAGGGAGTATTTCATTTCATATGTTTCTCTCTCTGAAATAAATATCTAAGGGTAATACTAGTAAAACAATATTTAATGTTGCATTGAACTTTGAAAATGACAGTTAAATAAGAATAAATTTTTTCTCTAAAAGTGACAATTAAAAAGAGACCGATGGAGTATTTGATAATCCCTCATTTACAGTTTGGTTGAAAAACAATGATGTGGCATTTAAAAAAAAATAGTTAAACAATAAAAGTTAGCATGTGACCACTTACCCTCTTCTCTAACAACTGGAAATTCCTATTACCTATCTCTATTAAAACGTGTTTCTTTCTAACTTTTTCCCAATAATTTTTTGTTACGGTCTTTGCTAGCAATTAGAGCACTTGTTAAGGATTTAAAAATAGAAACAATTGATAACTTTCATGTAGTAAAAGTTATTTTTTTATGTTGCAATATGTTGAATTGTAAAGAATAATTTCCTCAGGATTATTTCATGGTGAAAAATGGGCTTTAAGTTTCTAACGTGATTATGATAAATGGGCTGAAGTTTTTATTTTGTTCATTTAAATTAAAAGATAATTGTTGTTCCCACTTTTGGAATTGCTAAAAAACTCACCCGACGGTAGTTAACTGCTAATATTTCTTGTTCCTCAACAATTAACTGTTGAAGTGGCATTTTTTTAGGTATAGATTCAACGGTAGTTAACTGCCGATGAGGATAAATGCATAATTTACTGGTGTTTCATACCAAAGTCTGAAGTGGGAACAACATTTTTCAAATTAAAATGGGTGTTATAACATTTTACTAGTGTGTTAACCCGTGCAATGCACGAGTGATATAATATTATTTTTCAATCTCAAATTGTTTTATTTTTTATTTATCGATGAAAATTATTTATCCCATGAATTTTTAATTATGTCTGTATTTTTTTCTCGCAACGATGACAAATGTTTTTGTATGTTTATTAGTGATAAATATGTGTTCAATGTTTTTATGTATAAATGAAAAATATATTTATGGGTTTCAGATCGTCGTTGATGAAGCGTCGTCGCAGCTGTTCTTTCACAATCTTGGTGTGTGTTAATTCTATTGTGGTCACTGGTTTCGTTCAATGTCGTCGTTGTCTTGTAGAGCTTTGGTGTCGACGCGGATATGAGTTAGTCTCGATATGGTTTTTGCTATGTTTTTTCGTTTCTGTTTATTGGCGTTTGTTTTTGTTTTGTTCCTTGGAGGTGAAGATGGGTGGTGGCTTTGTTTCGGCTCTGTGATTTTGTATGAAAATCATAAATATGGTTTTTGGATTGAAGATATGGGTTCTTTAGTTATGACATTGTTATGTTGGATGCATATCTCGATTCAACATGATTGGTTTTATCCTGATGTTTCTTGAAATGGCTAGGTGCGCAGATGATCCGTATTGACGGTAGTATTCGTTCATCGTACCTAAAGGATTTTATCCGATGTGGTTTCTTTTTGCGTCATTGGTGGACAGTGATAGATTTAGGTCGTTTGTTCATGCCTCGACTTGGAATGTGACTAAAGTTTCAAGACCACTGTGAGTTTGTGGATTAAGTTCGTAGTTGGTTGCTTTTGCTCGAAAGGACATTTATGGCTTGCTAAAACTATGAAGGGGGATGTTGAAACTTGGGTCGTTTCTGTGTTGGCAGATGACCCATACGCCTATTTAAAATTCGTTTTCGCGCCCCTACGTGCATTCGCCGTGGGATTGTCTGTGACAGCGGTTGTTTATTGTTGTTCTCCCTTTATTACCACTTTTGTATTGAATTGTTTGGTTTTGTTTTTGTGGTTTATTAGGCCAGGTCCATATATCTATTATTTTTTATTTTATTTTTATCAATGAATTTTTTTGTCTGTTTTTTGTTCCTTCTAGATCTACTGATGACAAATATTTCTCTCATTCTTTTTTATGTATTAATGACTTATATTTCAATAGTCTTTTTTTTTAATCAGCGAACAATATTTGACTTATAATTTGTCCTATTTTTTTTTATATATTTATAATGACAATATATGTTATGTGTTTATTATTTACTAATACATGTCCAATTTTTTTTATTTATATTTATTGGAGATAAAAACTTTATAAATAATTGTGATAAATATTTGTCCCGTACTTTTTTATGTAAGAGTTATAAATATTTCTCCGTGTTTTTTAATATTTGTCTAGTGCTTTCTTAATGTTTATCAATTAATTCATAAAGAAAAATAGTCATGCGCATATATGTTAGGTAACATTGGATTAACCCTTTTTTTTTTTATTAGTTCCCTTTTTTTCTTCCTAATAGAATTAACTTATATTGCATAAGAAATAAGTTAGGCTTGCATAACTTTAGATTTATGTCTTTTTGAAAATGTGTTGACCTAGTTTCCATTTTCTTTCTCGTATTTCTGTTTTTGTTTTCTTAATGAATTTGGGTAATGCATCTAGCATCACTTTTCATATAAAAAATAAAAATATTTACCAATGACAAATATTTTTCCCGTGGTTTTTTAGGATTCAGTGATTAATAGTTGTGTTATATTTCTTTTTAATATTTATCACTAAGAAATATTTGTCCCGTATTTTTACGTATTAATGAAAAATAATAGGTCTCGTGTTTTTTTCAAAGATATATATTTTTTCATATTTTTGTGTTTTAGGGACAAATATTACACATGTTTTTTTATTTATCAATGACAAATATATGTCTCGTGTTTTTTTTTATACATAAGAGAATAATATTTATTTTGTTTTCTTTATATTTATCAGTGACGAATGTTAGACCCATGTTTTATTATTCATCAATGAATTTTTTTTACATATCAAAGATAAATATGAGTCCCGTGCTTTTGATATTTATCAGTGGAAAATATATTCATCTTCAACCTCAACTTTAGACAACATTCCGTTTATATCTTGAAAATTTATATAAACTTTTTTTTGAGGGAATTTATACAAACTTATGTAGTTCAATATTGACCTTTAAAATATTTTACATCATATTATTATGTTTAATAAAACTTAATAAACTGAATTGAAACTCACCGACCATAACTTCAGATTGGTAATTATTTGAAAGAAAAATCAAAGGATGTGTAAAAAAATAAGAATTATAAGGGACAATTTCATGATTAACTGGTTAGATCTTAGTCTTATCTGTAAATTTGAGACAATATTTATGTGATGTTGTCATGACTTGTATTTTATTGACACTGATTCAAAAATTATGCATGATATAGACAACCTCTTCTTTCAAAGAAAGTTCAAACTTGTTAGAAAGTTCGCTTCCAACCATTGCATGAATTTTGTGGCCCTCCATGTGAAAATAATTGAAAATTATTCGTGTAACAGTCTGACCTTTTAAAATAAAATGGATGGTCAATGGTTTCTTAGAGTTCTTCGAATTAGTTGATATCCAGAATCTGACGATTCTAGCAAAAAAAAAAAAAAAATCATTTTCTTCTGTTGTTGTTAGTTTCTATGAGTGAATCATAGTTGATAGCCATTTATGATAAAAAGGAATTAGATAAGAATGTAAAATTGAGGTACACAAATTTGTAGGAAATGAACACTATTTATAGGGTGACTGGTAGGCAATTTAGAGTTGACACTGGACAAATTGGAATATAATTTTATTTTATTTTAATTTCGTCTAAATGCCAAGATCGAAGCAATTTTAATGTGAATTAATAAATTGTAGTCAATAGTAGGACACGTGGCATTTGATTTGTTAGAAGATTTTAGATTGTCAAATGGATTGTTCATTTTTACCGTGTTAAATTGCATGTATAGGAGATGTTAAATTGCATGTATAGGAGATGGTGTTAGATGAAGTTATTTTATCTTGCTACCTGTGGATAACTTTGGAGTTTTGTAACTATCATTTCATTAAGGGAGGACAAAGTAGCAGAAGGAATAATGTTGCAACTTGGATTAATGTTAATAATTGTGGCCTTCGATTTTCTTGTAACAATCAGCCATGAGGCTTGTCTTCCGTCTATGTATATCTATGTGCCATGAATAAGAGAAATAATATTTGAACAATCATTTTTTGATAACTTTTGTGACAATTTTCTCTTTCATACTTACATTATATTTTTACTTTTTCTCTCTATTGCTTTGGTTTTTGTGCCAATCACTTATTTTCTTTGTAAAATTTTAGTTGTTGCAAAGGTTGTCATATAAAATGATGTTCAAATAACACAACTCCATGAATAAAGGAGTTTAAATTTCGATAAAAATTTCACATTGTGTATTTGAGTGTGATTTTCTCCTTGTTGAGTTCTTGTATTAGAACTTGTTTAATGAAACTCATCAATGGTTTATCAATCATCTCAATTGTGACGCGTTCTTTTACCGTACCATTTCCGCAATTTCATCTTTTATTTTTATTTATTTTCATTATGTCATCTTTTAATTTAGCTTTTGCGTCAATTTTTGTTTCAATTTTGAAATCCTCTTCATTTTCTATTGTATGAAAACACTTGTAGAAATAATTTGCAATCAACCATGGATAAATTTTATATGTTCACTACTATAAATCCAACTCATTTAGACACACCCACAAATATACTCATTAATCTATGTTTTAAATAATAATAATAATAACAATAACAATAACTTGATTCTTTTCTATTTCTATCCTTTTCCATTTCTGAGTGTGTCTAAATCATTTAAATTTGTAGTTGTGACAACGAAACATTGCTCAACAACCATTTACTTTGTGTATCCCCCTAAGGTATTCGTGACTGCCCTTTTGCCATGAACCTTTGGAAGACTTTAGGATTTATTGATGTCAACTTCTTTAGTAACATGAATTTGCTTGACTGGATAAAATCCCACTCAAACGGTTTTGCTGCTAGAAACATTGTTTGTGTGGGAAATGACTCTATTAAGCTATATTCTGTGGTGTCTGAGGCTAGAAGACTTTCGTCTCTCTTATCAGTTTGCTTCCCCCACAACACGCACCAACATCCCACACGCTTTATTTCTTGGCATCCTTCTAGAGAAAAAATTTTAGTCCTAAATGTTGATGGTAGTTGTAGCGGTCATTCTGGCGGGGCTGGAGCTGGGGGTCTGATTAAACGTGGTGATGGCAGTTGGGTTGTCGGGTTCAGCAGCTACCTAGGACTTTCCAATAACACCTATGCAGAAATCATGGCTATTTAACAAGGGTTGCGAGGAACTTTCGGATGTATCTACATCATTTGTTACTCTGATTCTAAGGGTGTCATTGATATTTTAGCTAAGCCCGTGAGCAAATATCATTGTTATGCATCTGCCATTGCCAACATTATTAATCTCTTGAACCTGGATTGGGAGGTGAAGTTGTGTCACTCTCTTAAGGAAGGAAATGCTAGTGCAGATTTTCTCGCAAAGTGGGGCTCTAGTAACGACATTAAATGGAAGTTGTGGAATACCAAATCAGTTGACGTTAATTTTTGTTGTGTTTTAGAATATATCATTGTTTTTCTTTGTTCAAGTCGTTGTTGAATGGGTTTAACCAGACATTTCTAATACTTAATTCTTAACATCTTTGATAAATCAAACATGTTGTAGATTTGATCATATTAACGATCAAGGTTTTAATTGTTTCCGCTAATAAATTATACTTTCGTCTTGTATTGAGCATGTATTGTGAAATTGATCTTTAGACCTAATTCTAACAAATATAAACATAATTGATTAAATTGCATATAATTTTTATACATGTTAATGTATGCAACATGTGATTTTTTTTAAAAAAAT
>Ga0228710_1006247_pt1 | contig 18179 bp, 10 predicted proteins | sample MedpolnodulmetaG_FD_177995 | JGI IMG/M metagenome (GOLD analysis project Ga0228710, IMG submission 177995) | Root nodule microbial communities from Medicago polymorpha collected in Santa Monica, California, United States - pink nodules | ecosystem: Host-associated > Plants > Roots > Nodule...
CTATGGGATCTGCTAGAGTACTCCTTTATAAGTTTGTAGAAGAAGGAATCTTCTCTTTCAAGTAACTTTGATGGTTCATCATATTCTGCAATTCTCCCTGTAACATATATAAGATATATATTAAGCTACTTCTTGCCATAAACTTTGTTACTTCATTTGGTTGTACAATATTTATCAATATCTTTCATATTTTTGTTGCTGTAACACTTACCATCGCTGAGAACCAAAACCAAGTCGCTATCGATGACTGTGTGGATTCGATGAGCTATTGTGACAACTGTTCGATTGTTGAACTCTTGACAAATGATATCCTGTATCACCCCATCAGTTGCAGAGTCCACTGAGGCTGTTGCTTCATCTAGTACTAAAATGCTGCTTTTCTTCAGCAAAGCTCTTCCAAGGCAAAATAATTGCCTTTGTCCAGCACTCCAATTATCACCATTTTCAACTACTGCGAAAGCAATTCAGTTTTTATTAGTAACTATGATTATTATTTACCTCTGTTGTCAAAAGCGGCCGCGCTGGCCGCTCTAGCGGAAAAATCAGGACCACCGCACCAGACCGTTCCAATTATTGGGTTGGCCGTGCCGCGCCGCATTTCCGTATTGACAACAGATTTATTACCAAAAGCATAATAAACTGTGCAAGTTGATAGCTAATGAATCCAACCTGGGGAGTCCAACTTCTCTTCCTTGGCCCTCACTAGGTGTCCTAGCTGACATTTATCTAGTGCCTGAAAATGAAAAAACCATTTAGTTGATGATAAGGGGAAAAAAATACGACAATTTCACGTGTAGCAAACTATATATAATTTGGTCTTACAAAAAGTACTGAGGATGTTTTAGTAAATTTCACATTATATTACTTGTGTTGTTCTCCATAAAAAAACGTACAGAACAAAGAGTTGTGAAGTGTATCAAGTGTTTGTTTTGTGCTATTCTCATTGTTTTGTACCTCAGTATATGAAACACATCCTAAATGCAACCAATGAGTATTTATCTGGATACTCTCTTTCCTCTTCAATGAGAAGATATTTTTTATTTTTTTTGGTCAAGTAGCCTAGTGGCTAGAGCTCACACAATTAAATTGTGGAAAAGTGGAGTGTCCAGGGTTCGAACCCTGGCCCCTGCATATAATATGCAATATCCCTACCAACTGAGCTAAGCTCACGAGGATAATGAGAAGATATTTTTAACTGTGCTAAAAGTGATAAATATACATTAACTTTATTTTCATGGTCTAACTGTTTGAGTGAAGTGTTTACCTCCCACACTTCACTGTCAGAGTATTGCTCCAGAGGGTCCAGGTTTCCCCTGACTGTGCCTTCAAACAAGGCTGGATCCTGTGGGATAATGCTGAGCCTTGACCTTAGGTCATGGAGACCTATCTCACATATGTCCACATTGTCAATCATAATGCATCCTTCTCTTGGTTCAACAATCCTGAAAATTGCCTGTATGAGGGTTGATTTTCCACTGCCGGTTCGTCCTACAACACCTATTTTCTTCCTTCCAGGAAATGTACAGGTGATATTTTTCAACACAGATGGTAGATGTTCAGCGTATCTTATCTGTAACATAATATTTAGTGTAGAAGATATGTTAGGAAAAAATGGAAATAGAAACTTGATTCATTACATATTTTTTGTGTCCTTAATTCTTGCTATATCGAACCTGCAAATTTTGGAAACATATTGATCCAGTTTCTGGCCAGTTTCTTGGCGGCCGGCAGTCTTCAATCACAAGAGGTGATTCACTTGCGATATTTGTATATTGAAGAATTCTTTCGACTGATATCATCTTGTTTTCTGCATTGCAAATGTTCCATATAACTGAAGCTTGCAAGACATTCAAATTGATTCCATATGTTACTGCTAACCCTGCAATGCCTGTAACATACCAGAAAAGAAAGTAAGATCATTTTCAATTCCTGTGAGGAGTATTATATGAAAATAACTTCGCATGTTTGCAAAACACATGGTTTTATTGTCTATTACTGATATTTTCTCAATAAAGCTTTGTACTTACTTGGATTTATGAAACCTTCAGGGAGGCTCACTAGCAAGACAAGTGAAAAGGCAAAAACAAAATTTGAAAGCAGGTTCAATCTGTAAGAAAGCCATTCCATTGCAGACACGTTATGAAACCATGGCCTTGAGAAGCCATCCAGAAGGACAAGATTTGTGCTCATGAAACGGCCTTCTTGATCGAAAGCTCGTATTGATGCAGCTCCTGCTAAAGATTCTGAAAAATGGTGGAGAATTGGAGTAATTTGTATCTGTGCTAAGCGAGCCAGTTCTCTTGCTGTCGGATTATAATATCGCTGAAATAAACATCATTCAACTTCTGTCAGGATTTCATAAAACAATGGTGGATAGAGAAAGACATGAGAAAGAGACTGATTTCTTTGTAAGTGCAAAAATAACTCAAATATGAGCATTTTTATCTACTTTAAATATTAAATTTAAAATTTGAATATAAGCTTCGGTTCACATAGATTACACATTGTAAAATTGGAATATTATATCTTGCATTAATTTTGGAATTAGTAATGAGCAACACTTGTTTTATGTCCTCTCATAGAGAGAGAGAGCAAGAAGGAAAAAGGATACATACTTGATACCATATGCAGATTGCAGTTACTGGAATGAAGATAATAAATACTTGCCATGCTGCCTGACACATCACCGCAATAGTGCCAAGAATTTGTATTATTGAGAAAGCACACCATCCTATTTTGTTTGCCATTTCCAAGTCTAGCACACCTTGATCTGTGGAGGCCTGAAATTAAGACTTTCAATATCAGTGTTGTTATATAGTGCCCATAGTAGGGCTATAGCATAAGAGGAATTTTACCAAATCGATATTGTTAGGCGATATGTTATTTAGTACAAAGTGTTGTCAAATAGAGGCAACATCGACACTATGGCACTGTTGCGTAGCAGAATTTGAATGAACCGCTATTTTCCTCCATCCAAGATTGACAACGCTGTTAAATATTGCATTGTAATAATAACAACGATAGTCAAAGATAGCATTAATAGATATGAATTCTTACCCTGTTCAAGATTCTTCCAGTTGGGGTAGAATCAAAAAATGACATGGGGGCTCGTTGCACATTATGCAACATTCTTGTGAAAAAAGTTTGTGCTGTCCAAAGTCCAACATTTAACACCAACGTGGCTCTCAGGAGAACACAAAGGGAACCAGCAACAGAAAGTACCATATAAATAAGTAGTATGAAATTCATATCAAATATAGGCTTAGCATCAGATTTTGTAGGACAAACCCAAGCCATCCAATAGTTACTAGCAATCTGAAGTATTTGGAATGAAGATTGTGCCAACAGTATGATTGGAATAAGAATTCCTCCTTTAACAGTTGTCAAATAAGACCAGTAAACTTCTTTTGATATGCTTCCTGTTTCTCTTTCTTCATCTTGAACCAATTTTCCATCATTATTTCCTTTGCTTTCTGTAGGAGGATTATCTTGCACTGTGTCAAGTTGTGTGTGCAAAAGTTCAGAACTTGAGTTCGAGTAGGTGATGCATTCTCCTTCAGGTATTGGATTTAAATTTGCTTTACTTGAATTTCCAACCGTAAGAACTGACTCTAATGCTTTGCTATGAGCACCAACTAATAATTCAAATCCTATATTTTGCTTTAGAAGTTCTTCAAATGTTCCAGTTTGTGCAATCCTTCCATTTTGCATCACCTGGTTTTCATTTGGATCAGTGACAGTGTGATGTATGATAAAAATGGAAGAGGTATAACAAGATTAAGGAATCCAAAGTAAAATCATTTGGCTCTTTTTTAAATAATATAAATCCAAAGTAAAATGATATATTTTACACCGTCATAAAATCACAACTAATCATCATATGTCTGACTTTAGAAGTAGTTGTTGATTAAAGCCAAATGTTTTTAAATATTTGAGGATTAAGATTGATTGCCAATGTAGAAAATCTTTAAACCGACGGTGTATGTGGATTAAATTCATAGTTTAACAGACTATATTCTCTTCAACAACATAATTTGATACTCTTTATTGACTAAATAAATATAGTACCAAACTTTGAAGCAAGCATCATTTACCAGAATGAGATCTGCTGCTGGAAGAAACTCAACTTGGTGTGTAACAAAAAGTATAGTTTTTTCTTTGAGAATCCCCAGAAGACATTCCTGCGGAAAACAGATGAAACACCAAACATTAAAGCAATGTAAATGTTTCTCAAACAAGTCTTCAAACCATGAAATATTTTACAAATTTAAAGTTTAGAAAAAGAAAAACTGACCTTAAAGAGGTGAGTGCCGGTATGAGCATCAACAGCACTAAAAGGATCATCAAAAAGGTATATGTCAGCATCTTGATAAACAGCTCTAGCTATCTGTATTCTTTGTTTCTGTCCACCACTCATATTAATCCCTCTTTCACCAATCTCAGTCAAATCACCACACGAGAATAACTCAAAGTCCTTTTTTAACGCACATGCTTCTACAGTTTTTTCATACTTATATTCATCGAACTCTTTTCCAAAGGTTATATTGTCCCTAATATTTCCAGTAAGTATCCATGCTGATTGTGGAACATAAGCCTTTGTTCCACTAATCTTAACATTCCCTGATTGTTTAAATATCTCTCCCAAAACTCCTGAGAGCATACTAGATTTCCCGGAACCAACAGAACCACAAATTGCAACCTTCATTCCTCTCTTAACTTTCAACTCAATTTCATCAAGTGTTGGAATTGTTGTCTCAGGATCCCAACTGAATCTTCCTTTCTCAATAACTACATCAAATTCTGTTTTGTCCTTAGAAACATATTCAATTACATCATGTTGGATTTCTTCCTTCTTAAGGAAAGAAGCAATCCTATCGCCAGAAACTTTTCCTTGAGCAATGACATTGAGTAGATCAGGTAGACTAAACATAGGATCTTGTAACATTCGGAATGTCGCAAATGCGGATAAGACCCTTCCAGCTGTCAGCTCAATCCCTAGGAACATGCATGTCCAAAAGGTTATCACTGAAATGAATGTAGGTGAACCCCAGAAGATAAAAGCCGAAAACGCCCGTTGTCTTAATGACTTTGATAACCAAGCATATTCAACACTTCTCAATGATTCTATTCTTTGGAAAAACTCACTATCCCATGCTTGAAGTTTCAAAGTCCTCATGTTTTTTAGAATTTCTGAAGTGGTCTTCATTCTGTTGTCTTTTGCATCCATGATCTTGGTTTGGTATCTTTTCTGTATTTTCGTTAAAGGTATGTTCAAAGTCATCACTGCTAGTGTGGCAGCTAATGCAGCCAATGAACCTAATCCAAGATTTGTCTGCAAAATGACAACGGCTAAGGAAATTTGTATTGGCAGCATCCAAATAACATTTACTGACCAAACGAAATCCGTAATGCTCTGCACATCTACACTCATGTAGTTCATTATCTCACCACCAGAATGACTTTGACGCGATCGGCTCGACAGATGTAAGCCCTTCTTATATATATGTGATATCAATGCGGCCCTTAGGCGGAGGCCTAATTGCCGAGCACCGAAATTCCATTGCCTTTGAGCTATGACCTCAATCATTTTAGCACATAAGAAACCTAGCGACAAAAGGTATCCGCTCTTTAGTCCACGACTGTCCTTCTCAGTGAGGAAATTCACAAAGTCAGTGATCAAATACGGACCAACATAAGATGCTGAAGCGCTTGTTATTGCGAAAAACGCGTTCATTGCCACTTTCTTTCTAGCAAATAAATAGACTGCCTTGTAGATAGATGGATTTGTAGTTCCATCTTTTTCCTTAACTTGTCTAAGACTCTCATCAAATGCACAATTTAGATATTCAGCAGAGTCCTTGATGTCAATATTAGGAATGTCATCCAATTGAAGAGGTTTCTTATACCCTACCGCAAACAACGGATTGAGCCATGAGAAATTTATCAATTGAAAAAATGTAGCTTTTCCATATGGTGATTCTTTTAGACACTCAGAAGAATGTTTCTCATTTTTCTCTTCCAAAAGTGGTTCAGATATGCTACCATTTGTTGCAATGATGACTATTCCTGTTTTCCCTCTTGTTGAAACAACTAACAGACATGTTGAAACAATCAAACCAAGGAAATCTGCATATTCCTTTATACCAATAACACCCTTGTTTTTTATACTGAAATGGACATGAAGGGCTGTGCTGATAATGCTCAAAAGGAAACTGAAAAACCACCAAATCCTTACAATCCAGTGGAAATTAGCATTTGTTTTCGACATCTTGCATATTGCTATTAGAATAGTTGCAGATGATAACACTTGAATGATCTCTGATGTAAAAGTTTGAAGTTTTGACGTACACTGAGGCTCATGATTGAGCATCAATATTAGCATTAAGGCATGAATAGCCAACAATAAAGTGGTGCAAGCTAAGCTTATCATGTAAGGAAAACCAAATTTTATGCAATTTGGATGCACTTCTGAGACCTTGTTTTGCTTGGTGATGTTGTTCATGCAATTTCTTAGGAGTTGGACTAACAATATCACAAGAAAGCCAAATTCTATAGGTAAAGTTACAAGTTCCAACAAGCATGGTGAGACTAATGGCTGCCATGTAGTCCATGAAAAACTTCTCAGCTCTGTCAAAGCCAAATGAAGAGCGATGTCAAACTCATGAAGATTCATTGTATTGTAGGATATTGTTCAAGCAAAAGTAATATTGAGCCTACACAGAGTGAGGTATAATGGGTATCTAAATCAAACTCCGATTTAGATTGTGTGTAGTGTGACAGCACGCAATGAGGCACATCTAAATTTCAATACAAATTGTGATTCTTTTTAATCTAAAATAGGAAACTTTTTTTTTAAGGAATCTAAAATACCAAACTTAAAGTGTGGATCATTTGATTGAATGTGTATAATCACGAAGTTGTGACTGCACACAACCCAAATCCCTAAAACTCGCATTTGATTGAATGTGTATAATCACGAAGTTGTGACTGCACACAACCCAAATCCCTAAAACTCGCGGAACTAATTAAACTTTTATAGTATTTGGCATGAACTACCAAGTAGTTTCCTAAAGTTAAAATTATATAATCCTTGTTTGAAATATCAAAGACAGCTCATTTTTCTTTTCTAAAATATTAATTTTCTTCTACATCTTGGATTATTGTATTTTTGCTGTATTCAATAAACAAATAAAATCATATCAAATATCGTAAATTATACGTAGGGTATTTATTTTGAAAAAAGTTTAGACGTAAGAAAATTAGAAATGTGTGTAAATGTGATTGTGCCTCCTTTGGTTTTACTGAAAAATTGTACCTCATTAGTCTTTATCACTTTTAACATTACTCTAAAATTCTAAATTGTTTTTTCTGTAAAATTGAAATCAATGACACCTAATTAGACAATGACAGATATGAAATATAGTTTCTCAAGAGATAATTTATTATTGTCCCATTTTAAACTCTTCTTTACCCCTTCATCAATAATTGAGTTATATTTAACGTAAATAATTTCTCTTTGAATAGAAAATAAAAAATAGAATAAGTGTGTGTTTGAATATGATTTTGAAACCACATCACGTTAAAATAACACTTTCCAATACATTCCAATCCTCAAAATTGTGAAGCTGGATTTTGTAGCTTTAGCGTTGCCGCGATTTGCTGCCGTGCTTTTTTCAATTCTACCGTGCCACCAAAGAGGCCATAAGACATGTTTGGTATCGCCACTAATGTACATTTCTAAAGTACAATATTGCTCGCTAAAAAACAAAACCAAATAATAATTTGACAAGTGGTACTACGGACTATCGTCTTAAATTGAAACCTTCCCTACTTTTTGTTTTATTTTGATTTTCCAAGATGCTACAAAGTCTACTACTTTTTTTTTATTTTGAGGAATACAAAAAAAATCTACTACTTCTAATATTTATTTATTATAAGAGATAAGCTTGAATGTTGTTTATACAAAACTAGACAATTTTTTTAAGGAGAAACTAGGCAATTTTTAAAAGTCAATTTTGTAGAATTAAATTAGGGGTCCATGTGGCCCCTTAGGTCCCTCCATGGTCCTCTTTATATGACTTCTTATCGGCAGTCATCTTTTAAATTGCAAAAAATAAAATAAAAAAAAATCATATTTTATATACATACTTTTTGTTCTATGTCGATTTGTAAAAACTAAAAAGCTTAAAAATCACATTGTGTCTTTCTTCTTATCTTTGAGAATCATATTTCTTGAGCAATACTTACACGGGCACAAGCCGAAGTAAACATGATTTAGGAGCACATACATCAAAGTATATTCTGTCAAATAAAAAATACATCAAAGTATATATTGTTTATTTATCTAAATCATTATATTTAGGTTTGCGATCAAGTAAGAATTGGTCTATATTTTTTTCACTTTAGTGACTTTGTCTTTGATCTTTATTTTGAGAAAAACAAGCTAGATGAACAAACAATTGGTGGGCATGACACAATCGGTGGAAATTTTGAAGAAATAGGAGAATTATTAAGAACCCTAGGTTGTGGCACAGGTTGAGAATTATTAAGATAATATAGGCTTTTGGGTGTACTGAGGATAGAGATCATTTGTTTGTTACTTGTGTTATTTATGGTAATATTTGGTATTTGATTTGTGGCTGGTTAGGATTTGCTCGACATCATCTCGCAACATTTTATCGCATCTTCATCACTTATATGGCTTGGGAGGTTTTTCGAAAAATATTTGTTTAGCTTTCAAGATGATTTGGTTAGCAGTTGTTTACGTTATCTGAAAAGAGAGAAACATGCGTATTTTTCAACATAATGAGGAGACTATTCATTCCATCATTGAGCAGGTTAGAATTCTAGTGTTTTAGTGGTTTAAATCGAAGTTTGTCTCATTCGATTTTCACTACAATGTTTGGAGGTAAAACCCTTTGATGTGTCTCACAGCTGTAATTTAATTTTCCGCCTTCTCCTTGGTTAGCCCTTATTTTTTTTATCTCTTTTTGAATTGTTTCTTGGATCTTTTGTGTCTTCCTAAGCACTTCTTGTACTCGTATTTTAAACAATTTTTTTTTTAATTCATTAAACAATTTATGTATATGAACCATATTATAGTCCATATACATCAGTTATTCAATAAACCTGAAAAAATAATATTTCCTTATAATTGTCACCGGGTGAAATATAGTCATCAAAGATGTTCAATGAAGTTTCCTACCCTAAATTAATGTTGCCATATGATTCAATTGTTACTATTTGTGAATATCTTGCAAGGTGCAACATTTGCTCTATGTATATCATGGGTGTAAATACCATATTTACGTTACCCTCCTCCAAAAATATAAATGTTACTCTCATATACAAACTCATTCAGTTGCTCATCTTGTTCAATAATGTTTAAGCATCGGCACAAACACACCGACATGAAACTAACATGCTTGTACTACAATAACTTGAGAAAGAAATTATTGAATAAAATGTGTCAGTTTTGGACACCAAATACGTCTTTTAATTGAAATGGCGTGCTAAGCTAAAGTTAAAAGCCACACAGTAGAGACAACAATCGTTTTATCAAATCTTGAAAATTTCCATTTACCAATTAAAAAACAAAAGTCTTTCCAAGGTTTAGACTTTGGAACCAAAAAAAGACAAAGGGAATAAAAACACTCACTAGAAGTGAAATGTTCATACAAATAATGCATTCTGATATAGTTCTTTATGTTGAAATAATAATAATAAGATGCAGCGGTGCATGAATTTGTAAATATTGATTAGGACTTACTTGTTTCACCAAATAAGATGTTGTAGAAATTCTCCAAAGCCATGCTTGCTTCTTAGCTTGAGGCTCAAATTCTGCTTTTGGTTCTGCAAGAAGTGTCACAAAATTATTAGCCTAAGTTTTTTCATACTGTAATAATACATAATTCATAGTATACATATATGAATATGTACTAACCACTCTAGCAATATATTATGGATTTAGAACTTGGCAATCAAGTGAGTGAATATATAAAGAGAGTGAACTGGAGGAAATTTGAAGAGAATTTGAGTTTAGACCAAAACAAAAGACAACAGCATGTTAGAATTGTCAATGAAATATTTGAGAATTTGAGTGAATATAGGCTTTTATATCATATTTGTTAATGAAATATTCATGTTAGATTTGACAATTTTTTTAGTTGAGTTAGACAAAATAAAAAACTAAGGAGGAATGGAAATTTGATTTTTCCAACAAAAAAATAAAGAAAAATGATGTTGACACATGTGTAATGGCTGAAAAATACTCCCTCCGGTCTTAAATGTAAGCAACTTTTTACTTTTTAGGTTGATTCAATAAATAATGTATGTGGTCCATATACATTATTTATTGAATGAACCTAAAAAGTGAAAAATTCCTTGCATTTGAGACCGGATGGAGTACCTATAAATGACAGGAACACCCCGACAGCAGTTAACTGTCGAGGGAGGAAGCCGGCGACAGTTAACTGCCGAGGTTCCTTCGGCAGTTAACTGCCGATGATCTGTTATAAGAACATAACAGATATAGGAGTTTCCAAAACTCCATTGTTGCGTTTTTGGAATTCTTAGGTGCAATTTTCATCAAACATAAGCCATTCCAAGGCAATTTCAAGCACAAAATCAAGTAAGTGTTTTGAATCCTATTGCATTGGTTTGTTGTTATTGAATTGTTAGTTTTTTTTAGTTAAATTTCAATTGTAGAGGTTTTGTTGATTTTATGGTTTGATTTTAGATTAGAGTTGAATATAATATTGTTGTAGAATTGTTAGGAAATTGTGGTAGAATTTTTAGGATTAATTTAGGTTTTGATGAATTGTTCTAGAATTGTTACGATTAGTTTAGCTTTTTTATGAATTGTTATGATTAGTTTAGGTTTTTTATGAATTGTTAGGATTAGTTGGAAGGTGCATTCCCTACCTAATCACGATTTTCTGGCGGAATCAAACTATTGAGAATATTTTCAGTTGATCTCAACAACGTTACACGCATATCGATCCACTGGAACATGATGTGCTCTCAAAATATGGTCCTCACGTTATTGTCGTTCGTTAATTCCACTCAACTGAATGATATTCTCCCATCATCGAGCGTTAGACGTTTATACCGAACGTATTTCACTCTCCTTGTGTCTCCGGGGTTGACTCTTTGGTTGAATTCATTCAGTTGATCCTTGATACCTCTTAACGTGACATCAAGGTACCGAACCTTCAATCTCTGAGGTTCTCCAGTGTTGAATTGTGCTTGAACGTCGAACATATCGGTCATTGTTTCAAATCTACACAATGAGAAATTAAAAATAATCAATGAAAAACTCATTCAAACATTTAATCAAATACTTGGAGTGCAAATTATACATAAACCCTAAAAATAATAATTGTAACATAAACATCATGCAACCATTTTAACAAAATTAATCAACTTAGATATGCTCTAAAAATGAATTATAACATGTAAATCTACTCAAAAATTAAAATTAAAAAAAAAAAATAGAAAACACCAAAATTTGATATAACCCTAAAAGTAATAACTATAACATAAACATCATGCAAACATTTAACAAAATTAATCAACTTACATCTACTCTAAAAATGAATTATAACATGTAATTCTACTCAAAAACTAAAATAAAATACATCTACTCAAAATCTACTTAAAAACTCAAAAACTAAAAAAGAAAAACATTTATAACAACTAAAATGTAACTTAATACTACTATGACTACTTACTAGTGATTTTGTTGAATAAATTTGGTTGAGATTTGTTGAATAAATTTGGTTGTGATTTTTAGAGAGTTTTTGAGAGAGATTGGAGAAATTTTGTAAGATTTTGAGAGAGTAATAATAGATGAGAGGACTTCTACCTGAATTTGTATCATGATCGTATCGACAGTTAACTGCCGATGAAATCTTCAACAGCTAATTGTCGTCGGTTCTTTAATTCCTCGACAGTTAACTGCCATCGGAGCTTTCTCGTCATTTAAAGGTATTTTTCAGCCATTGATGATGTGTCAACAACATTTTTCAAAAACAAAGCCACAAATAATCAATGAATGCACACGCAAAACAACATTGTTACTAATGGCCACAACATATGCTTCGTCACTAGTATCAATGTCAATATTGTCTTGGAAAGTAATTTGTCGCTTCTAAAACGATGGACCTTTGTACGTACCTCTAAAATCTTAGTAATAAAATGTGAGTTTTGTTTATGAGTGTCTGGAATACACTTTAGACATTTCAAATTTAGAAAAATATTTTTTTAAAAATTCAAATATTACAAGTTTCAATGCATTGAATACTCAAATTTTCATAAAATTTTACTATTAAATGTCCTTAAAAAGTGTCTTCGGGACACTCGTTACCATTACCCGTAAAATTTTATATTTCTTTTGAAGAAAAGAAAACTATCATTCCTCAAATATTATGTAAGAAAGCTTCTTTTGCGAGACAATCAAAGAAGTTTGGTTATTAAAATTTCATTTTAATAACTTCTTAGAAAATACATTATTGTGATATAAACAATACATCTAAAAATTTACCTAGATGAAAAATACTAGGTTATGGTTTGAAAGTGATTTGGGATTATTTTAAAGATGAGAAGTGTGTGAGAGGTGGTGAACCGGTACTACTCAATCATAAACTAGACCAAGGTGTTTGTCACGAAAGTTATCTATTTTGTCACGATACGAATAAAGTAAGGTCTTTGTTTATATGGAAAGAGTATGCAAAGCAACATGACACTGAAAGCTTAGTTTTGACTTGGGGTTTGGCTCTTAAACTTGTCGAGGAGTTTTTTAAATTTATATTTTTTTAATGTAAATCCAGGGAATGATTGAGAAATCCCGTATTACTAGGGTTAAAAAAAAAAAACTAAAGCAAGTAGTTAATAAATTGGAGTCATTTTCTTTGTATAAAAAAACATAACTTAGATGCATTTCTTATTGTGTTTTTTTTATGATTCTTAAATAAAAACATATATTTTGTGGCTATAACTTTTTTTTAGGAAAGTTGTGGATTTAAAGAATCGTGAGTAGTTTAGTTAAGATCCATATAAAAAACATATAAGAAAATGTACCCAAGTTTTTTTCTTCTTTAAAAACAATGGTTAATAAAAAAAAAATGGAGTCGTCATATACGAAGATAAGATTAATCATGTGAAATTATCAAGTGCATGTGAGTTTGACCACTTGAAATTTTTAAATCAAAATTAAAATTATGATAGAATAAACACATAAATGTTTTAAAGTTTTCTCAATAAAAAATACATAAATCATAAAGTTTATTTTTTGCAAAATATAATAAACCATAAAGTTAAACCCTAACTAAAAAGTTGTTTTTAACACCCAGTTTTAAAATGTTGAGTTAAGATTCATGAAACACAATTTAGTCCATAATAATAAAAATAAAAACAATTTTTAATCCTTGAGAAAAATAAATCGGGACTAGTTAGCTCTTAAATTCTTTATATTTTCAACTAGAAAGGTGTTGTAACTAATAAGCTCAGGTGAGTATTTTCTTTCTTTCTCAGTTTTACTTTCTAAACGGACGGTGAGAACTCCATCTGAAAACAAATATACTCTAAGAGTGCACTTAACAGATTATAGAGAACTGCTAGTTATTACAGTTTACTAGATGAGAGATTGGACATCCCTATTTACAAATTGGAGACTTTCTTGCTCAAAATTGGAGCCTGTCTCCTCACATATGGTATATCAAACAAAGAGCCTCTTAATAATTTGTAGCCTTTTTTGTCCCATCAAACAAGTAGCTATCTGTGACTCCATAAATTATTCCCTGTCTTGGATATGTTGAGTTGCCAAGTTGTTGAAGCTATGGGATCTGCTAGAGTACTCCTTTATAAGTTTGTAGAAGAAGGAATCTTCTCTTTCAAGTAACTTTGATGGTTCATCATATTCTGCAATTCTCCCTGTAACATAAGATATATATTAAGTTACTTGTCAGTATCATACATCAAACTCTAGCATCATTATTATGTTACTTCATTCGGCTTTAGAATATTTATCAATATCTTTCATATTTTTATCTGTACAATGCTTATTAACACTTCCGGTATATAGTTTTTTTTATAATCTGAAAGCCTATTTTGTAACTCAATTAAATGGTCAGAATCAGTTCTAATTGTGATCTAAAACACCTACCATCACTGAGGACCAAAACCAAGTCGCTGTCAATAACTGTGTGGATTCGATGAGCTATTGTGACAACTGTTTGATTGTTAAACTCTTGGCAGATGATATCCTGTATCACTCCGTCAGTTGCAGAATCCACCGAGGCTGTTGCTTCATCTAGTACTAATATGCTGCTTTTCTTCAACAAGGCTCTTCCAAGGCAAAATAATTGTCTTTGTCCAGCACTCCAGTTATCACCATTTTCAACCACTGAGAAAGCATTTCAGTTTAGTATTAATGATTTTGATTATTACCAAAAGAAAAATAAACTTTGCAAGTTGATCGCTAATGAATCCAACCTGGGGAGTCCAACTTCTCTTCCTTAGCCCTCACTAGGTGACCTAGCTGACATTTATCTAGTGCCTGAAAACGAAGAAAAAAAATCATTTGGTTGGTGATAATAAGGGGAGAAAAGTATGACTGCTTCATGTTTACCAAACTATATATAATTTGGTCTTAGAAAGTGTACAAAGGATGTTTTAGTAAATTTCACATTATATTACCTGTGATGTTCTCCATAAAAAAAAAAATACAGAACAAAGAGTTCTGAAGTATATTATCAAGTGTTTGTCTTGTGCTATTCTCATTGTTTTGTACCTCAGTGTATCAAACACACCCTAAATGTCACCAATGAATATTTATCTGGATACTTTCTTTCCTCTTGAATGAGAAGATGTTTTCAATTGTGCTAATAGTGATAAATACTACATTAACTTTATTTTCATGTTCATGAACTAACTGTTTTGTTATAGTGTTTACCTCCCACACTTCACTGTCAGAGTATTGCTCTAGAGGGTCCAGGTTTCCTCTGACTGTGCCTTCAAACAAGGCTGGTTCCTGTGGGATAATGCTGAGCCTTGACCTTAGGTCATGGAGACCTATCTCACATATGTCCACATTGTCAATCATAATGCATCCCTCTCTTGGTTCCACAATCCTGAAAATTGCCTGTACGAGGGTTGATTTTCCACTGCCGGTTCGTCCTACAACACCTATTTTCTTCCTTCCGGGAAATGTGCAAGTGATATTTTTCAACACAGATGGTAGATGTTCAGCGTATCTTATCTGTAACATAATATTTTGTGTAGAAGACATGTTAGGAAAAAATGGACATAGAAACTTGATTCATTACATATTTTGTGTGTCCTTAATTCTTGCTATATCAAACCTGCAAATTTTGGAAACATATTGTTCCAGTTTCTGGCCAGTTTCTTGGCGGCCGGCAGTCTTCAATCACAAGAGGTGATTCACTTGCGATATTTGTATATTGAAGAATTCTTTCAACTGATATCATCTTGTTTTCTGCATTGCAAATGTTCCATATAACCGAAGCTTGCAAGACATTCAAATTGATTCCATATGTTACTGCTAACCCTGCAATGCCTGTAACATACCAGAAAAGAAAGTAAGATCATTTTCAATTCATGTGAGGAGCATTATATGAAAATAACTTCGTATTTTTGCAAAACACATGGTTTTATTGTCTATTTCTGATATTTTCTCAATAAAGGTTTGTACTTACTTGGATTTATGAAACCTTCAGGGAGGCTCACTAGCAAGACAAGTGAAAAGGCAAAAACAAAATTTGAAAGCAAGTTCAATCTGTAAGAAAGCCATTCCATTGCAGACACATTATGAAACCATGACCTTGAGAAGCCATCCAGAAGGACAAGATTTGTGCTCATGAAACGGCCTTCTTGATCGAAAGCTCGTATTGATGCAGCTCCTGATAAAGATTCTGAAAAATGGTGGAGAATTGGAGTAATTTGTATCTGTGCTAAGCGAGCCAGTTCTCTTGCTGTCGGATTATAATATCGCTGAAATAAACATCATTCAACTTCTGTTAGGATTTCATAAAACAATGGTGTATAGAGAGGGACACGAGAAAGAGACTGATTTCTTTGTAAGTATCAAAATAACTTAAATATGAGCATTTTTATCTACTTTAAATATTATATTTAAAATTTGAATATAAGCTTCGGTTCACATATATTGCACATTGCAAAATTGAAATATTATATCTTGCATTAATTTTGGAATTAGAAATGAGAGAGAGAGATATACTTGATACCATATGCAGATTGCAGTTACTGGAATGAAGATGATAAATACTTGCCATGCCGCTTGACACATCACCGCAATAGTGCCAAGAATTTGTATTATTGAGAAAGCACACCATCCTATTCTGTGTAACATTTCCATGTCTAGCACACTTTGATCTGTGGAGGCCTGAAATTAAGACTTTCAATATCAGTGTTGTTATATAGTGCCCATAGTAGGGCTATAGCATATGAGGAGGTTGACCAAATCTATATTGTTAGGCAATATTTTATTTACTACAAAATGTTGTCAAATATAGGCAATAGCGACGTTATAGCACTGTTGCTTAGTAGAATTTCAATGAACTGCTATTTTCCTCCATCCACGATTGACAGCGTTCTTCAATATTGCGTTGATATATATGAATTCTTACCCTGTTCAAGATTCTTCCAGTTGGGGTAGAATCAAAAAATGACATGGGGGCTCGTTGCACATTATGCAACATTCTTGTGAAAAAAGTTTGTGCTGTCCAAAGTCCAACATTTAACACCAATGTGGCTCTCAAAAGAACACAAAGGGAACCAGCAACAGAAAGTACCATATAAATAAGTAGTATGAAATTCATATCAAATATAGGCTTAGCATTAGATTTTGCAGGACAAACCCAAGCCATCCAATAGTTACTAGCAATCTGAAGTATTTGGAATGAAGATTGTGCCAATAGTATGATTGGAATAAGAATTCCTCCTTTAACAGTTGTCAAATAAGACCAGTAAACTTCTTTTGATATGCTTCCTGTTTCTCTTTCTTCATCTTGAACCAATTTTCTATTATTATTTCCTTTGCTTTCTGTAGGAGGATTTTCTAGCACTGTGTCAAGTTGTGTGTGCAAAAGTTCAGAACTTGAGTTTGAGTAGGTGATGCACTCTCCTTCAGGTATTAGATTTAAATTTGCTTTACTTGAATTTCCAACCATGAGAACTGACTCTAGTGCTTTGCTTTGAGCACCAACTAATAATTCAAATCCTGTATTTTGCTTTAGAAGTTCTTCAAATGTTCCAGCTTGTGCAATCCTTCCATTTTGCATTACCTGGTTTTCATTTGGATCAGTGACAGTGTGATATATGATAAAAATGGAAGAAGTATATCAAAATTTAAGGAATCCAAAGTAAAATGATATATTTTAGACTGTCAAAAAATCAAAACCAATCATCATATGTGTGACCTTAGAAGTAGTTATTGATTACAGCCAAATGTTTTTAAAGATGTGAGGATTACAATTGATTGCCAATATAGAAAATCTTTAAACTGAGTGTATCTGAATTAAATTCATAGTTTAACAGACTATAAATCTTCAACAACATCATTTGATATACTCTTTATTGACTAAATAAATATAAAACCAAATTTTCAAGCAAGCATCATTTACCAGAATGAGGTCTGCTGCTGGAAGAAACTCAACTTGGTGTGTAACAAAAAGTATAGTTTTTTCTTTGAGAATCCCTAGAAGACATTCCTGCGGAAAACATATGAAACACCAAACATTAAAGCAATCCAATTGTTTCTCAAACAAGTCTTCAAACCATGAAATATTTTACAAATTTTAAGTACAAAAAAGAAAAACTGACCTTAAAGAGGTGAGTGCCGGTATGAGCATCGACAGCACTGAAAGGATCATCAAAAAGGTATATGTCAGCATCTTCATAAACAGCTCTAGCTATCTGTATTCTTTGTTTCTGTCCACCACTCATATTAATCCCTCTTTCACCAATCTCAGTCAAATCACCACACGAGAATAACTCAAAGTCCTTTTTTAATGCACATGCTTCTACAGTTTTTTCATACTTATATTCATCGAACTCTTTTCCAAAGGTTATATTGTCCCTAATATTTCCAGTAAGTATCCATGCTGATTGTGGAACATAAGCCTTTGTTCCACTAATCT
>Ga0228710_1006248_pt1 | contig 18177 bp, 10 predicted proteins | sample MedpolnodulmetaG_FD_177995 | JGI IMG/M metagenome (GOLD analysis project Ga0228710, IMG submission 177995) | Root nodule microbial communities from Medicago polymorpha collected in Santa Monica, California, United States - pink nodules | ecosystem: Host-associated > Plants > Roots > Nodule...
TTTTTTTTACGTTATGTGCTTTAGTAAAAAAAAAAAGCTAAACATAAAAATGATTTTTAAGCTATTAAGTCCTCCTAAGATATTTTTACATAAAGAATGAGTTTATTCCCTCAAAAAAAATAAAGAATGAGTTATAGAATCAGAATAGATTGAAATATATCGAGATATCATTTAACTATACATAAAAATTGGATCACATAGACTACAATTTAAATAAGTAAAAAAATCCAAAAGCACATATGCAACATCCTTGTGATCAAAGCATTACCTCAAATTCTTGAATCATGAGAAAATTGAGACAGAAGGTTAAAAAAAAAAAAAGACCTGAAAACGAACCAAACCACATAATCTTTATAAAAATATAAAAAATCATCTTTATAAAAAATTAAACATGAATTTTTTTATTTTTTTTTTATTTTCTTTCTATTATACTCCTACCTTCATTTTAATCCATATATTTTTATACACACCTTCTCTTTCTAATAAATTTAATGTGTTATCCTTCTCTCTTAGCAAATAATTGTTATTCTCTTTCTCTCCAACAAAATCCTAGTTTTTGCACACACACTATCTTTCTCATAACAAACAATTGTACACAATTTTTTCATAATTGTAAAGAAACGAACTGGAGTACTACTTTGCTATTTTGGAACAAAATGTAATATTATCGGTAAATAAACCACTTGTCATGTGATATAAAGCCTTACAATAGGCATGAAAGCAATGATGACAAAGGTACCAAGCAACAGCTACATCTCAATTATTTTGGGAAATGCTAATCACAAAAAGATCATTGAATAAACAGTTCATCAATCACTTCAGATCCGTCTCTCTGGCCAAATCAGTCACAATATTCTCTTCATCTTTCACATTATCTTCATCAACTGGCTGAGAACAAATATCTAAAGCCTGCAATAACCAAATTCAAGAAGTAGAAGTTTTATAGCAACCACATATTTTCAATAAAATGCACTGATACTTATGTCTGCATACATTTCATTTTTATGCATCTGTACTTTTTATGAAATTATGAAACTCACCTTCACGCTTGTTTCAACTACATCAGTATCCGAGACCTTTGAGTGCTCTCTAGTTCTTTTCAGGTCCTCCTGACATAGCCAGCATTACAATTGTATAATTTTCCATACCATGAGTTTATTTGTAAATTAATATAAATAATTTTCAACAGAGGCATAAAATATATTAGCTGTCTGAGGATTGCACAACAATGCAATTCATAGAGGAATTACTCATCTTTGCTCGAAATAAAATAAAATAAGTCTAATCACTCATCAGCTGCTGCCAGAGCCTCTATAGTTGTGTCTTTGGACTCTAATGTCAAAACAGTTCTCAAATAATACAAGTGTGACACATGGGAATCTCAGCCTTTGTTGAGATTTTCCTCCATCTTCATTCCTATTCCTTGATAGGCAGCAACACACTAAATACAATTTTATCAGTGTATTTGAACTATATCACTAACTCTACATGTGAAGCTTGTTAACGTCAACCAATGATCAAAGATTTAGATATATTGGAACAATTGAGGGACAAACTAAAAATGATTTAGTCTTTTAATTCCATAAATGTTGAAACACCCAGCCCCAATAGGGTTATCACTACTAGTCTCTTAATCTCTACAGTTACCGGGTGTAAGTTTATGCTACCTTATTTAAGCATGTTGCATTTCCCCACTCCCAAATCTATCAGAACTCCTTCAGCCTGTTCGCGCTGAGTCCATTCATGTCTGCCTCGTGTTCAAGATAATTCTATTTTCGTCCATCGCAAGTCTATCATCGTTGAGTGTTTTTCTTGCCAACACCGTAGCCTAGACTTACTCCTTCTGCCCATGAAGTTATTGCAGATGCTTACTTCTCCACTTGTTTTGGCTCTACCTCTAACTCTAATCTTCCCATTCATAAAGGTATAATGTGCTTGCTTATAACACTTCTACTCACTATGTTACTTTTAGTTATTATGGCATTTTGTTTGTCTTCATGGTCTTTTATGGCTATCCCTAATATTGCAGATGATGCCTTCTCTAACTATGATTGGAAACAAGTGATAGCTTGATGAAATGCGTGCTCTTCAAAAGAGCGGTACTTGGAAGTTGGAACCTTGTACCTTTTCTCCATTCAAGTTATTGGTGGATCTTTACCATCAGGGTCGATCCAATGCTAAACTGGGTCGTCTCAAGGCTAAAATGGTGGCCAAATCATATTCTTGGATGTTTGGTTTGTGATGGTAGAGTCTCTCGTGACTAAAATGTCCTATTAGCCTATTTTTGTCTATGGCAGATATCTAAGATTGACCCCTTCACTAGTTGGGTATTTAAAATGGTTTTTCCTTCATGCTGATCTAACTTAAGCAGTTATATGGAGCAATCTCCTAGATTTCTTCCTTAGGATAAGTCCTTTAGATACGGTTATCGTTTGTCCAAATCTTTGTAAAGACTTGCACAATCTGTCAAACTTGGTTTGCATGTTTTTCAACAGTTAGATGTTACAAACTAAGGTGTCTCTCGGTCTGAGTTTGAAGCTTTCATCATCAGCAAGAAAATCTCGCAGCTTGCCTGAAAGGCAAAAACACGCGGATTCAACTTTATTCACATCCTTTTCCTTCCTTCCTTCCAATTAGGAATGACTGGTGCAATATACATTAAGGGTGTCGCAGTAAGAAAGTATATTATGTCTGCTGTAAAATGTAAAGGATGAGGACAAATGGCCTTACAAACTTTTCATTCAACTAGATGATGGTTTGGAGCTGTCTTTCATTGACGAAAGGCGATTTGCTAGAGTTCGCACGTGCAAAGATTCAACATTAACGTTTCCCATATTTGAGCTTGGTCTTGACACACTTTTTGAATCCATGACACCAGAGGAGGTTTATGATGACAGAAGTGGTTCAGAAGGTTGTCTGACACATGATCCAGAATGACAATTTCTAAGAAGCTTATCCAAAGTTTGAGCTTAAGGACAAGCTCAAGGTCGAAGAGGAGAGCGATCATATGGATAAAGATTTGGACTATTTAATCTTTTTAAAATAAGAAGCCTTAAATGCACTTTTGCAAAACATAATCCTTATCGGTGGTAGAGTTTGATTAGGACTCTCTTTATTATTTGTAACCTCTAAAAAGACAAGCTGCTATTGGAATTGGAATAAACAAGAAAAATCATTTTAAGAAAACTTAGGGTAGTCAAGGACAAGTCTGCTTCTTACTTTCCCCATAGACTCGATCCCACATGCAGGTATATGACAAATTCCCAAACTACTTAATTGTTGCAAATCGGATTGCACTAAGTTTCAGTCCAACATGATTTGACACAAAAATGGTTGTTATAGAACCTATTCTGTTCAATTCTTATAAAGTGGGTTTAAACTAATATTTTTTTCTTTGGAGATAAACTAATCATTTTAGTGTTTTCTTTAAGAAATAGCCAGTATTTTGCGGCTTTTAAATCCACTCAAAAATTAATAGTTAATGCATATTTGCTAAGGCTTAAAGGGTAGAAGAATTTCTTCTCTCGACTGACAAGGTTTTCCCCTTTCCCTTCTCTCTAACAGTAGGTAGTATAAGATTAAAAATGAACAAAATTAAATGGGGACTGAGAACGGTAAAAAAAGCACGTGGGGTTTTGAACAGTGCACTGACAAAGGAATGGACTGTTGATTTGTTAACAGGTAAATACTATGGTTGCCATATTAAATTAACTAAGAGTATATCAAATTTAATTCTAGATATTTGTCGGAAAATGTTGTAAATGCATGTAGATTTAGATATAGTGCCTAACAACACACATCATATGTTCTAAAAATATTAGATTCTCCACAAGAAATTAATATATTTAAATTAAATACTTCAAAAGATAAATACACACACCGGATCATTGAGCTGAGGTTCAACAATTTCTCTCTTGACTTTGCTTTGGAGAATATCGCTGATAAATGAGGTAAAGGACACACTGATCATGTGATGCTTAATGGCAAGTAAATTTAGTATACAATTAAAAAGTGAAATACCGTTCAACATCAACGTCCATGTCAGAATCTGGATCCCAATGTTCATCTCTATCTTTATGATCGTCAAATTCCTGGAGAATTGTGAACATGGAATGAGTTCAAACAGGATGAAGAGAGTCAAATATAGTTAGGGAAAAATTAAGTATAAATACCATTCAGTTCTTCTATTTAATTTTGGTTCCTATCATATATTCTAGGATGAAGAAGGTGGGGCCAAAGGATAGTTAGTGATGTGTCCAGTAGTGTAGTAGAAGAAGTGGGGTATTCTATTAAGGAGGGGAATTTAAGAGTAAGGAAGGTAAGAGAAGAGCTATTAATCACATTGCACCTGAGTATAGGACTATTGACACAGAATTATTCTCTGAAGGAGTCATGGATCTGGTTAGAAATGCTTTTTTCCTGTGAAGTATTCGAGTTGCTCCTTTTGCATGGGATAATATAGTTAAAATTAAAATTCTTTTTTGAATCCCTATATGTGGGTGGGTACCTTAAGCACAAGTGTTTCAAAAATAATTTTATAGGGCTAGTTTGCTTTGCAAACATATTCTGTTTTTATTTCTTAATTTCACTTGTAAGTAAAAAATGCTATTCTGTTTTACTTGGTTTCCTGTTTTCAAATACTTGTTTAAAAGTCAACAAAAACAGAAGTTATTTTGTAAACAGGAAACAAAGCAAATAAGAGCAGAAAGTATTTGCACAAAATAGGCTCTTATCTTCTGCTGAAAACAAGCATATGTGAAATAAAGATAACAGGGAAAAATATAGTTAAATAATTTACCTCTCCAAGATCAGAATCAGGAGGCCTTTCCTGAAATTGAACACTGGGAGCATGTTGCAGCTTCGAAAGATTCTCAAGTAGCTTAGATCGGATATTATCAAGTAAATGTCGGGTATTTTTGTTTTCCATGTTACTTGGGGCAACATGAAGGGTATAATCTGGACCGAAATATTCATAATACTCGTGCTCTGGCATTTTGTCATCAACTTCTATTCCAAGAGCAACTCCCGTCTGCCTTAACAAATAGCACATAAAATTTTATGTACTTGGATGAAAGTCTAGACAGAAGATTGACTAAAATTGTAAATAAATATTAAAACACTAAACAAACTGAGATGTGAGAAATAATTACATGAAAAGTCACATTGCATTCTGAGAGGCTTTAATAATATCTCAATTTATATTTTATAGTTCGAGTCTAGTATAAGGAAACAATACACAGCTACTTAGACTTCTTGAACACCATCACTTGTTTTACATAATGAATTAGTTCATGTTTAGCATTTTTTATAATTAACATGAAATATGTAGAAAATATTGAAATTTCAATATTATAATTCAACTAGATGTTTTGGCACTCTGACAGAGGTCTCTGGTAGCCCTATAAATAAACCAAGCTACCTTATATTAGTGATATTACATCAAATAAAGGAAAAACAATGTTTTACCTCATAGCACCAACAACGAGCAACATTCCGAATGGTGTAACCGCCACCACCTAGTAGCAAGAGGGGAACATTGAATGATCTCATGTATCTGACACACTCTGCATGACCCCTAATTGAAAGATTAAAGCATCCCAACCTGTCTCCAGATAAAGAGTCTGCACCACACTGGAGAACAACTGCGCCGGGCCTAAAGATTTCCATTACTTTGCCGATTAAAGGTTTGAACAACAAATGATAACTCTCGTCATCAATGCCGTCATCAAGTGGAACATTAAGAGAGTAGTATTTTCCCTTTCCATATCCAATATCACGCAAGTCGCCGGTACCAGGAAAATAATCACCAAATTTATGGAAAGAAACAGTCATGACTCGGTCGGTAGTGTAGAAAGCTTCCTCCACACCATCTCCATGGTGGATATCAATGTCCACGTATAGAACACGCTACAGCAAATGTAACATTAGCATTTTAAAATATGAACTGAAAAAGCAGTATGCAAACACACTTGAGAAGTTCAAAACATTAGCACTTCCCTCAAAAAAAAAAAATCAAAACATTAGCACTGTCACCTCCCAAATCAACTTTCTACAGTTTATGCCCTCGTAGTGTTTCTGAATGTTTCAGGGACTACAGCTCAATATTTCGAACCAATATGAGCATAATCATCAAGCGGTAAAGCCTATGCGATAGTCGAGGAATTTTTCGATCCATAACAAACCTCAAAATGGTTTTTGGCTTGTTGTGTGTCCCATATAAACTAAACTATGCAATTCATTTTACATACTGCTTTAAGAGCAGGCTTAACTAGACGTTCCATTGTATAATTAACACAATAAACAACAATCCTCTAATTATTTCATATCTACTAAATATGAGTAGGCAGTATTGCAGTCACAGTACAAAATCGTAGTAAAGACATTCAAATAGCTCTCCATTCTTTCTTTTTGAAACAGTATGATACCAAATTGAGGCAGCACTTTTAATGATGGTTAAATTCCAACAGAAGTATATATTGAAACTAAATGGTTTGGAAAATTCCCGTTCGTTTCTCCGTCAAAGTATGTTTTCTTTAAAAGCAGTAAATTTAGTTCAGAACTTAAATGCATGCAACTACCTAAACATAGAACCAGTGTTGTAATTTCCACCGTAAAGTAGAGGGTTCTTCATGGAAGGCCATAGCAGCCACCATTCACAGGGCACAGCAGCCACCAATGGCAAAAATATCCACCAAAAGTATTATAAATTCAAAATTAAAAAAAAAAGGAACCTGGCCATGAAAAGTTAGGCCCATGGATGGAAAACCCTAGAAGAAAGTTGCAGCATCACATTTGCAGCAGCTCACTTCAATGCACAGTTGCACTCTACACTCTCATTCATCTCGTTGTTCATCGTTTCTATCTCTAGTGACTAGCTGTCTGTATTATGGCATACAGCAACCACCCAGTTCTGGCGACCTCCTCTGTTCTTCCTGCTTCTGTTTTTTTTATCTCCTGGATTCTGATATATCCATCTCATTCTCTAATTTCGTTTTATCCTTCTTCAGTCCCTTTTTTTTCGCCTCTGCCTTACTGTCTATTTTTCATTCTGTTTTTTCATTGTTCTCATTTACTTTTTGTTTGTATTGTTTTTATCATTTTGTTGTTATTTGAGGTCTTGAACTTGATGGTGATGAGGTTATGATATAGGATTGTGACTTCAAAATATTTTCCATCAATTGAGTTTTAATTGTTGTTTTGTCATTTTTTAATTCTTTCCTGCAGTTCTTTTGGTGTGTATGTGATATTTTTACTCTATCCACCATGCTTCCTTCATAGCCGCATCGCTGTCGGACATGATATATGTCAGATTTTTTACTGCCTACCATATTGCACCATCCACCATTGATATGATTGCTTAGAACTTATGTAATATATCATTGCAGCACATATATTATGGAAGACTATCCTAGGAGAACAAAATTTTATTGCTGAAACCAGAGCAAACAAGAGAGAACTGTAATATAACTTGAGAAAAATACCACCACATTAATGTACAAATATTTGAGTTGAGAAACAAATGGCCGATTAACTCAACAGTTCAAATTGGCACAAACCAAACCAACTAAATACTAAAAGTATTCTGGTCATGCACAAAGCATCGATAGGTAAAGCACTCTTGATGTGAACAGCCTAACCCCTATGTGAGATTTAAAGAATACATATCAGAAAGGACATACGGAAAAATAATTAACCAAACTTATAGTTATAACTTATATGTAACATGAACTGCTAGTTGGCTCTAAGTGCATGATAAAAATAAGAAAACCTTTACCCAGCTGAACATTCTCCTAGAAACCAGAAAGTGTGCCATGTTGTCAATACTGTAGATAGCATTTTCCTTTAAATTGAACACTAAACTGACTAGTTAACGGACAATGGTGTGTGCTCAAGCTTACTTTTATTTAGATGCACTGAGGAAGACACGAGTGCCCCATTAGGAGAAGTGAAATGTGTGGACGCAAACCTGAATAACGTTAGTGTTGTAAAATATACTGACCATGGCTTCATGTTCTAATTGATAATAGACACTGGAGGGAGTTTACAGCAAAAGCTTCACAGATGAAAAGTAACATTTTTTGAGAACTTTTAAATGGTTTGTGTTTCATTAAATTTAGTGTTGTCCCTGTGAATGAGTTTCCAGAAGGATCTAACAGAAAATAATATCAAAGAGAGAAATACTCTTTTATCCACGTATATAGCATGCAAATCTGAGCTACACTTCCTAAATATTAACTTACGAACTTACCATAAATCAATTCTAAAGAATATTGAAATATAAAAAATCCAATGGATTCCACAAAATATACTTTAAAGTATGAAGAAAAATTAAAGCAAAAAGAATTCCATGGTTAGACAAACCTCGTGCTGTTTAAGAAGTTCTAAGATTGCAAGGACTATATCATTAACATAGCAAAATCCAGAAGCCTCACACTTCTTGGCATGATGCAGTCCACCAGCCCAGTTAACAGCAATATCACATTGATCGTGATTCAACTTGACAGCACCACCAACTGAACCTCCAGCATAAGTTTGACAGAAAGAGTATAGGCCATCAAAGACAGGACAATCTTCACCAACATTAAAGCGTTTGAGTTGTCTCATATGATCTTGTTGTGTTTCAGGGGTTATGCTTCGAAGAAATGAAACATAATCATCAGCATGAAAACGGCAAAGGTCCCTGTCTCTAGCAGGAAAAGGCTTGTGGACCTGCATGTGCTGAAGCAATCCATAGTGGGCAAGAAGGGCATGTGTCATGCGGATACGATGTGGCTTCATGGGATGACCTTGGCCATAATAATAATTCCCAACCTCAGGATCATAGAAATAGCATACTTTTCTCTTTACCCCATCAGGTGCAGAAGACGGAAGAGAATTGCCACTGACATCCATGTGTGAAGCTACTCGGTAATCTTTGTGCTTGTCAACATTCAACCATCCTGATAAAAATTTCTTGAAAAAAAGAATAAAAAAATTATTTAGAAATACAATTGGTTGGTTATTTAGACTATTGGGTTCACGGTGTCCCCTGTAATGGCACCATATCAACTACGAAAAAATCACAAACCCTAACGAAGTGTATACAAAACCTATCGGTCAATGTAGTGGCATAAATAAATAAAACAACAGAAAAAATCAACATATATAAATAGATACCGATTGCTAAACTACTGAACTGGTGAAATAACAAATATAAAACAAAATAGAAATGGATTTCATAAACTCAATTATTTTATAAATAAAAATGGACAGAAATGGAGTACTTGTTTTCCGGCGCAGTCAAAACAAACAATCCCGCAACTCCTCTGCGAACACTCGTCGCGTAGTCGCAGCTGCGTGTAGGTGTTAGTTTTGGTAAATCTGGCTTTTTCCTTTTTCTTTTTTTTTAACGAAAGGGGTTAAAACTTAAGCTCAGCAAACACAAGAATGACCCATTCCCTCTCTCTCTCTCTCTTATTTGTCATTTTTTGTAGAGACTAATATGGTATAAGTCAAGGGTAAAAAAAACATATTTAAACTTCTTTTTGATACAATTCCTCTAAAATAAAATAAAATAAAATAGATACATTTGTCAATATAACTTTACGCACAAATGTAACTAAAAAAGTAGTTGGAATAAAAGTTAGATATCCTTAACGATTTGACAATTATGATTGATAAAAAAGTATTTGAAAATATCTCGTGAACTTAATTCGGTTGATAGGGGTATTGCATATTATATGCAGAGGTTACCCCGCTTCTCCACAATTAAATTGTGTTAGCTCAAGCCGCTAGGCTACTTCACCAAAAAAAAAAAATCGAAAATTTATGGTAAACTGGTTCTCCCTCGAATGATCAACTCCAACATGATATTTAAGATCCTGAAAATGTACTTCAACGTACAACATAGATATATTTAGTTACGCCTACGTATAGAAAGCCATATCCTCATTGGATGGAGAATATACCTACGTGATTGAGTTTAAGGCTCCTTGTTTCACAACCTTCCCAAGCGAAGGTTACATGTCTACAATTGATCATGTTGGCAAATTTGCAGCTTAATGTGGAGAGGTTGGTCATAATGAATATAATATGTTATAGTTGTTTTCTTTGTCATTAACATGAGTATTTTTCTAATGATATTTGTCTTTGCCGCTTAATTCAATGGTAAACTGGACAGATATGGAACAACGCTTCCCTGAGGGATATTATAAATCTTAACATGAAGTTAAAACAACCAATTTGATGAATTTGAAACAAGAGAACGGGACAATTGTTGACTTTATAAAAAGATTCAAAAAGACGGGTTCCATGAACACAATACAATTTCCAAAAGAGGGATATGTTGTTTTGGTTGTGGGTAACATGCTCCCATATCGAAAAGAAGAGTTGGTTGCTTATGGGTTTTCAGACTTGAGCCAGTTGGCGACTAAAGCATGTAGGATTGAAAGTTTCATTTGAGAAGGTGAACTTGAAAGATCTAACTATACACTATTCTCTAATGATGATTATGATGTATCCGATGATGCATTTGTTTATCACAACGATTAGACAACTAATTACAAGGGAACTAATAACATGGTATCCAATAATAAGGCAGTTGAGATCTTGAAAATGTGTAGTTGGAAGAACGACTAATGCACATTAATTCCTAGTTGCATTTCCTAAAATGATTTTGCATATCGCTAGCTAATAAATTCCAACATCAAAGGTAAATCGAAGTTGATAAGACAGTGGAAATTGAAAGGCTTGCCAATTGAAGAAGACAAATTGGTAAGATATTTAGTTGTGTCAAATTGGTAGCGTACAACTACTACTATCTATAAACCACAAGTTTTTATGATGTTTGAGCCGCCTAAGTCGACTGAGTCATATAATAGTTGGGGAGTATTTAGTAATGTCGTTCATGCACTTGCATCGTTCCTCCAGACCTAGATGATCCAAAAGATCAAGTTTCTATATACAGTTAAATTATATTAGTCGAGTATCAAGTTAACAAAAAGGAACCAATCGACTGTCATGATACAACTCATCTTTCTCCTGATGTCACTAACTAAAAGATGCAGAGGGAATGTGTTTAAACCAAAAAATAAGTAATCGAATCATATACTTCCCACTAAGCTGAAGTGGAATGATTTGTCTATCATGTGCACCACAATGAGTTGATTTCAAAATCAGTTGACAATGAATTGGCTGACAGTTGGTGCAAAACTAGGCGACAACTTAATCAGTCGTTGATTGATGGATGAATGGACTTGAAGGATGTTATAGGTCTTATATGAAGTATTCGACTACCAGTTGCGAGACAATCAACTAACCTTAGAATTAGTCGAGCCCTCGGCTGACAGCTAAATCAGCCCTCGATTGACGACTTTACATGACTGCCAAGACCTGATGAACTTGAAGGCTATTATAGGTCTTATTAATGTTGAGATAATGTTAACGAGAATCCAAGAGAATGAAACATAATTTTGAACAAGTTCAAAGGTTATATAACTACTTCCCTATATGTGTGACATGACAAAAGAAGACGTTAAATAGAGAGAAAATGAGATAAAACTTATCCCAACTTCATTTTGAATGGACAAAGATGGTCAAACGTCCACTGTCTAAAAAATTGAAATGCGAAGAACTCATAAAAAAAAAATTTGAAGGAAGAACGTAGATGAATGTTATCAACTCTAAGATATTAATTTGCTTAGTAAAAAACTCTAAGATATTAATTAATGAAACAAATATCTTCTAAAAAAATTACGAAGCAAATATAGAAATATTTTTGTTAGATACATAGAAATCTTGTGCTAAAAAGTGGTTGTCTGGAATACAAAATTTTTAATTCTAATTTCCTTTTAACTTCCTTAACCAGTTTATTTTATGAATGAATGGATCCTGGATGGGAAAAAACGAGTTAAGTGTTGGTATTTTGGAAATTTAGTTATACATGCATACTATTTTTATTTATGGAAGCGTTAAACGTGTTGTGCAAATGACTGACGCAGAATTCCGATCAATCGGAATAAGGGGGGCAGGTGTCCAACAGTGAGGCTCTGTTGCAAAAAAACAGTGCTTGCTTTACTTTTGGACCCGGCGAATAGGATCTATTTGATTGATTAATATTCATTCTCTCTCTCACTTTCGTTGTCTTAGTACTGCTGCCTACCTGCCTGCACTCTCTACTATTATTATTTATTTTTATAAAGAATAAAAAAGAAGAAGCCGATGATCTCATCAATCATCCTACACATACAAGTTGCAGTGAGAGGGAGTGAGTGAGTGACATATGTCCGTCCTACTTTTCTGCATCTGATACAATACAACAAACTACACGTACGATTCAATTCAATTCAATTAGGTATTGGATTTCTTCTTAGGATTTAGGATCGTCAATTCATTATTATTCCTTTTGCTCTTTCAGGCAGGCAGGCTGATTGATCGATCCATCGATCAAGCAAAGAAAGAAACTATGAGCGGAGCTGTTATTGTTGCTGTTGCCGCTGCTATCGGTAATTTACTCCAAGGATGGGATAATGCCACTATTGCAGGTAGGTCGTCTCTTTTCTATTCTATTTTCCTCTTCTTCGATCTAATACAACAATTCTCGTTGAAACTTATTTATTATTATTCTTTCCAGGATCCATCTTATACATAAAGAAGGAATTTCAATTACAAAGTGAACCCACAGTCGAAGGTCTAATCGTGGCCATGTCACTTATAGGAGCCACCGTTGTGACTACATGCTCTGGAGCCCTATCAGACTTGTTTGGACGACGCCCCATGTTGATCATCTCCTCCCTCCTTTATTTTCTTAGTTCTCTTGTCATGTTTTGGTCTCCAAATGTTTATATCCTCCTCTTTGCAAGACTTTTAGATGGTCTCGGAATTGGTTTGGCAGTTACCTTGGTACCTCTTTACATATCTGAGATTGCCCCTCCTGAGATTAGAGGATCACTCAATACACTTCCCCAGTTTGCCGGTTCTGCTGGTATGTTTTTCTCCTACTGTATGGTCTTTGGGATGTCACTAACCAAGGCTCCAAGCTGGAGGCTTATGTTGGGTGTTCTTTCAATCCCCTCCCTTATTTATTTTGCACTCACGCTATTGTTATTGCCCGAGTCTCCAAGATGGCTTGTCAGTAAAGGCCGAATGCTTGAGGCTAAGAAAGTTTTGCAGCGCCTTCGTGGATGCCAAGATGTTGCTGGTTAGCTATGCGTTTTTTTTCCCTCTTTCTTTTCTTCACTGTTCATTTGCTATTCCTTTATTATTTTATGATTTTGATTAAATAATCGTCTTTGGGCATGAGCAGGTGAGATGGCTTTACTAGTCGAGGGTCTTGGAGTCGGGGGTGATACATCCATAGAAGAGTACTTAATTGGTCCGGATAACGAATTAGCTGATGAAGAGGATCCATCTACCGGTAAAGATCAGATCAAGTTGTATGGGCCCGAACATGGTCAGTCCTGGGTTGCCAGACCCGTCACTGGACAGAGTTCCGTTGGCCTTGTATCTAGGAAAGGTAGCATGACAAATCCGAGTGGTCTAGTGGATCCTTTGGTGACCCTATTTGGCAGTGTTCATGAGAAGCTCCCGGAAACTGGAAGCATGCGAAGCACTCTTTTTCCACACTTTGGAAGCATGTTCAGTGTTGGGGGAAATCAGCCTAGGAATGAAGACTGGGATGAAGAAAGTCTTGCCAGAGAGGGTGATGACTATATCTCTGATGCCGCTGCTGGTGATTCCGATGACAATTTACAGAGTCCGTTGATCTCACGTCAAACAACTAGTATGGATAAGGACATGCCTCTTCCTGCCCATGGTAGCCTTTCAAACATGAGGCAAGGTAGTCTTTTACAAGGGAATGCAGGAGAACCTGTTGGGAGTACTGGAATTGGTGGTGGTTGGCAGTTAGCTTGGAAATGGTCTGAACAAGAAGGTCCAGGTGGAAAGAAGGAAGGTGGTTTCAAGAGAATATATTTACACCAAGAGGGTGGTCCTGGATCTATACGTGCGTCTGTCGTTTCACTTCCTGGCGGTGATGTGCCAACAGATGGTGATGTTGTACAGCAGGCTGCTGCTCTTGTGAGTCAACCAGCTCTTTACAACAGGGAGCTCATGCATCAACAGCCAGTTGGACCTGCTATGATTCATCCATCTGAAACAGCTGCAAAAGGGCCAAGTTGGAATGATCTTTTTGAACCGGGGGTGAAGCATGCATTGTTTGTAGGAGTGGGACTTCAAATTCTTCAGCAGGTAATAACATGCTTTTAGTGTCTGTATGGTTTTTGTTTCCATTTGCAGTGATGTTGTGCTCTAGTGCTTCTATTTCACCGTGATAAAACAAAACATTTTGTATTGTCTCCAAGTCGTTGTTAATTGTTCTTGTTTTCTTGTTATTCACTTCCTTGAAATTGTTTTACAGGCAAGGACTTAATTCGTTGTCATCCTCTAGCTCTATTACGCCTGTGTGATTATTCGTACAAATTTTAAACGATATCGTCTGTAGTACATGGACCGGGAAAACCCGACCGAAGGACACAATGCCCTTCATAACGACTCAAATAAGCGAAAGCGCCCTTCTAGAGGGCCCAAACAGACAAAGGCGGCGCCTTCATTGGCACCACCTATAAGCACATTCTAGAAAAGGCTAGAACTCCTGATAAACATCCTTATCACTTGATAAATCATCCTTATCCCCTTAACTAAACGCCTAAAATAGAGGGTTTATCCAAACCTCTAGACTATAAATACCAACCTTGAGAACATTCTCAAGGCATGACCTAAATAGACTAACCCCAGTCTGATAATCGTACTCACTACAAGTACAGTGCATTTCTTAGATTACCAGGACTTCATTAATTGGGCATGGGCTGTGCTATATAAGTAATATACCTAGATTAGCGGTATAAGTCAGTGTTAGTGGTTTGAATCTAGTGCGAACAATTTCTCTTAAAACGCACCTTTGCAAGTTTTGATTTTCAAATGTTATGGGAGTGAAATTGTTGTAGTTGGTGTATGTGCAACCATTCACATGCTTTCACCCAATAGCATAAATATTAGGTATAGTTGGTCCATGACAGTTATTATTGTGAGAGCAAGTATGTTCTCAAATGTAAAATTAGGAGAGGGCCTGGAAATGATTCAAGCCAAGTTTCTTAGGATTTGATTTTCTTATATAAATTTTGTTTTGGTAAAATTAAAAAAACTAGACATTTATTGATGAAAAAATTATGCACATCATTGTATTTAACTTTAATGAAATTCCTTTCTTTAAAAAATTTATCTTGTTAAATAATCTTAAATGAAATTGGAAATTCCAGTTTAACTTCACTGCAGCTATGTGATATCTATACGAATTAATGGTATACAAAAACAACAAACTAAACCATTACCCATCACCTTAGCTACATGGACCAAACTACACATAATGTCATTAACTGAGCTAAGTTCAAAGATGGACCATTAACCATTTACCTCAATATCTCATAATGGTTTGACATAGTTTTTCTTGCTTTTCGTCTACCTCTAACTATTGGACTATCCTTCATCTGGTCAACCGTCCTTGCCGATACTTCTATGGATATTCTCCATATATGCTCAAACCACCTAAGTTAAGACTATATGTTTTCTTGGTTAATAATATACGAAATTAAATCCCAGCTTTGATTAGTAAAAAAGATCCTTTGCATCAATGTCATTGAATAATTTATACTTTGTGGGTTTTCTTATTACTGCTTTTACTTAGATGCAAAAAACACCAATGTTGAGGCAGTTTGAAATCAAGCTAAACCTTATTTTACCTAAATAGGAGGTTGTACCTTTTGATTTGGCACTTATCTAGTGGCAGGCTATGTTAACAATTTACCCGGTGAAGAAAAAAAAAATGAAAACAGAATCGTTGGTAACATATTTCCAGCTTAGGAACAATTTACCCGTTGAAGTTTCCAATTAAAAAATTAGGTGTCACTCGTTAACCAATATTTGATGCTTGACTCTATTACTGGCTAAATTTTATGGTGGACTGTCATTTATTTCACCTTTGAATCAATGCAGTTCTCTGGTATAAATGGAGTCCTCTACTATACACCACAAATTCTTGAGCAGGCAGGTGTTGGTTATCTTCTTTCAAACCTGGGCCTTAGTTCTACTTCATCATCTTTTCTAATTAGTGCAGTGACAACTTTGCTGATGCTTCCTTGTATAGCTGTTGCCATGAGGCTCATGGATATTTCTGGCAGAAGGTATCCATTTCCCCTCTAACATTTTCTATTGACATTTGTAGCTCACATGGTAAGAAATATGTTTCAAGAGGTGGATATATGTTACTGAGGTTTTATCTTCAAAATGTTATTTGTTTGTATTTTTTTTATCTCTATGCGCTTTTCTAGAATCTCAGATTGATGTCAATAACAAGGCGCGTTTGACAATTTTTACTCTTTGTTGTATCAAGTTTCATTGAGCTGTTCTTAATATTTGTACTGGTTCTATTTCCCATCTTTAAATATTTTTTTAAAAGATTTTTTTTTTTTTTTTACTTTTAGGGAAAAACTTACTGAAGATACTCAAATTGTGCTATTGTAGCATCACAGGGTTTTTCTTGTAGAGTCGTATAATGAAACATCTTTCTATGGATACACTACATCTATCAATATGTTTTGTTTTGTTGCGTAATCTATATTGATGCTAGGTTGTTTCAGTTTAGTAATTCTTGCGGTTGTGAAGAATAATATAAGGTTTTAAAAACTGATCATCATTGGAGATAATCTTGAAATTGTATTCTTTATAATTTGGGCCGAAGTTTCAGAAAAGGGTTTCATTATTAACAACAAATATTATTAGTTGATCTGTTATATTAGTGGAGGTGTTATATTAATGGAAACAGCTGAATCCATGACATCTTTATCATTTTAATCCTTATGTCCCGCCCTCCAAACCAACTTATCCACCTTATAATTCTCGGTTCTTTACTAGGTAAACCGGTGTTGTTAAATAGTGGCGCTATACCGCTATTGTTCCGCGGTACGCTGTGTAGTACAAAATATTTTCAAATAGTGGCGCTGTAGCCCTATTTTAACAATCAGGTGTTTTCCGCTATCTGTAATTGAAAACACCAAAGGTAATATTTGCTGGATTATTTGCTTACTCTGTTTTTTAAATTTTTGCAGGACTTTGCTGCTCACTACAATCCCTGTCTTGATAGTATCTCTCTTCATATTAGTCCTAGGGAGCCTTGTGGATTTGGGCGACACTGCAAATGCGTCTATCTCAACCATTAGCGTTGTTGTCTATTTTTGTTCCTTTGTCATGGGATTTGGGCCAGTTCCTAATATACTTTGTGCTGAGATCTTCCCAACTCGAGTTCGTGGTCTTTGCATTGCCATATGTGCTCTTACCTTTTGGATATGTGACATCATTGTCACCTATTCACTCCCAGTTATGCTGAACTCTGTAGGCCTTGGCGGTGTTTTTGGTTTGTACGCAGTTGTGTGCTGCATAGCTTGGGTGTTTGTGTTCTTGAAAGTTCCAGAAACCAAAGGCATGCCACTGGAAGTGATCATTGAGTTCTTCTCTGTCGGAGCAAAACAGATTGACGTTTCCAAGCATAACTGACTGAAGGGTATGATAAATTAGAAGTTTTGACGGTACCTTTCAATTGTTTTCAATCTACAGTTGTTTATTTTTTTTCTCTCCTCTTTTTGGTTTATCTTTTCTATTAAGCTCTCTTTTCCGTGGGTTGAGATCGAGAAGCATGAAACTCTGTTTCTGTAAAAAAAAAAAAAAAAATTCGGTTCATTTACAGGGCTATGGTTATCGTTATTCGAATGCAAAATTGTTATATGATCTTTTTTTTAGGGTGAACTGACCTACTTTATTTACTGAATGTATGACAAAGAAGATGGCTAGTGTATGGTGAATTGAGGATGTTGGTATAGATTAATACTAGAGGCCATATAAAAAGAATGTTACTTTTACATTTGCATGGTTTAAAAACCAAACCAAATATTGGTTTTGGTTTGGTTCCTGAAACCAAACTGGTTTTAAGGTACAACCAGTTCGGATATCGTTCAGAGCCGGCTCGAAACTGGTTTGAAATTGGTTTGTCGTGAAAACTGGTTTTTTTATTCAATCCAGTTTTAAACTATTTTTTTTTTATTCAAATCCAGTTTTAGCCCAGTTTCCTTTTTTTTTTTTTTTTTTAAATAC
>Ga0228710_1006249_pt1 | contig 18176 bp, 13 predicted proteins | sample MedpolnodulmetaG_FD_177995 | JGI IMG/M metagenome (GOLD analysis project Ga0228710, IMG submission 177995) | Root nodule microbial communities from Medicago polymorpha collected in Santa Monica, California, United States - pink nodules | ecosystem: Host-associated > Plants > Roots > Nodule...
CAAACAAACAAATTATCTATCAAACTTAAAATGGTAATTGACGTCGAACAATCCAAGATATCGCACTAGTCCCTGAGGAGACGATACATAAATACTTACTTTTGATATACGTAAATATACTGCATCACTTAACTCCACCCATCATAATGTTGAGCTCGGCTTAACCATTCAGGGCATGCCTAACTTAAATCCATGATTCAGCAAACCTAGCTTAACTCCACCATTCACCATGCCTAGCTCAGCTCCACCCTTCAAAATGTGTAGCTAAGCTTGACCATTTACCATTCAAGTTATGCTTAGCCCAGCTTGACCATTTAGGGAAACTAGAAATTTACCTCTTCCTCATGTTAATGTCCAAGTGAAAGTTGTGGTCCTCGTAATAAGTGTTTCATGGCATGCCACGCGTCCTGCACAAACGAGTGATGTAGATACTCGTGCTCCAGCTCTATGTGTCATGTACGGAGGAGCTGCATAGAGAATGAACAACCAACTCCACTGGTGGGCCTGGACATCTAAAGAGAGACCCTTTAGGTTAAGAAAGTGATGACTATGAAAAATGACACATGGAAAGCAAAAGGGGATCAACTCATTCTGGCAAAAACATTGTATTTTCACCTTAGTGATTTTGGAGTGTTCTTGGAGCTCCTCCTAGGAAGATCCATTGAATAGCTTATCTATTGTAACTTGTGTTTATATACGTGAATATGATGTTATAAACATGTCTATGAAATTGGGGACCAAAATTCGGTTCATGTATGCTTACTCAAAAAAAGTTTGTGATTTTGCATGTTTTAGAAAGTTATGAAACTTTACAGATCCTTTTTATATATTTTTATAGAGGTATTTCAAAAGAATCAACTCAAAATTTGATTTTTATGTCAAGATTTTAGTTGTTTTGGTTTTTAACGCTTTAAAAATTCATAATTAATCTGTCTCTTATTAGAAAATTTTAATTTTACGTGAGAGGCCTCGACACCGTCACACTCACATGTGACCTCACCGTTCCATTTTCCGGCGCCAGTCACATGAGTGTGAGGCACCAATTTGAACCCTTCTTCCGCACACAAATTAACCACTTTGTAAAGAACTGCACACAACATAAATGGAATACTTTTTTATAATAAGGAGGAGTTTAATTTAATCAATAGTTTTGATGAAAATAAATTTATCATATACTCTTAATTGACTATTAATATCGTTATTTTTTTAATGACAAATGTTAGTGATTCGTTGTTAGATTAATTTTATTTTTTTTCATTTGTCTCAGTTGAACTCAGAACCTCCAACTTCTTATATTTTACTAGTTCAAACTAGTTGAATTATATCACCGTAATTAATTATAATTTATCTTCTCAAAGTTATAAAGTAATAGAGTAATTAATAATAATTTATCTTCTCAAAGTTTACTTTGATTAAACTTATAAGCTAGTATGCCTTTGGGGGATGAGATAAAACATGCTATCTTTGATTTAAGTAGTGAAGCCCAATATTTTTTTACAAACAATTACATATTGCCAAACTTGAACTCCAACCTGTTAGTGTTGATTCCTAAGATTGCTGGAGCTGGCTTGAACAATTTAGACCCATTGCCCTTGCTAACTTCCAATTCAAAATCATCACAAAAATTCTGATACTGTTATTGAAAAGTCTACTTGGACCATTGGGACAGGATACTCTATTAGCTTCTGGTTGGATAGATGGTTGGATAAACCTCTGGTGGATCTTCTCTATATCCCTAGTTAGTACCACCCCTCTTTGGATATGAAGGTTTCCGATTACATTTTGAATGGCAGATGGAACCTCCCTGATTACCTCATCCAGAATGCTCCTATGATAGCTCAGAAAATCATGAATATGCCTTTGCCTTTAGAGTTTACCCCTGACAAGCGAAATTGGACCCAAGCTGCTGATGGTGAGCTTACAAACAAGCTTGATTATTCTTTGTTGAATGGCTCTGGCACTCCGGCCCCGTGGTGCAAGCTTATTTGGTATTAGTTTGTTCCCCCTTCTAGAGCGTTCATTTTTTGGCGTATAGCTCATAATAAAATGCCTACTGATGAGAATTTACGAAAACCCAGCTGCTGCTTCTGCAATGTCCAATGTGAATCCACTTACCATTTATTTTTTCAGTGTCCTGAAACAAAGAAAGTTTGGAACTGGTTGAATATTGGCATTGATCAGCCCATTGACTCATCCGGATGGTTAAATCTGATTACAGGTTGTGTTGGTAGATGGAGCAAGCTTTCTTAGGAGGTAATTATATCTGCTATCCTTCATATTTTATGGGGCATATGGATTGAGAGAAACAACAGATATTTTCAAGTTGTGGAAACTCCTTTGCTAGCATTATTCATAAGATCATTGTTGAAATTCACATCAGCTACTCTCAGATGCCTGGAGTTGGAAATAACTCCATAACAGATTTTAAAATTTCTCAGTTGTTTAATCTTTCTATTAGAGTAGCGAGAGTTGTTTACTCTGCTGAGATTTTTTGGGTTCCTCCTGCCAATAATGCTGTTGTTAAAATTAACATTGATGGATCCGCTATGGGCAACCCTGCCAGCGCTGCAATTGGTGCGGTCTTCAAGGGTCCGGACTCCGAATTTTTGGGAGGTTTCTCTCATAACATCGGTCATGCTTCTTCTTAAGGGCAGTTTGCCGGTTCCTTGGACTGTCAGAACCAGATGGAATAATTGTTTGACAAAAGTTAGAAACATTTCTTGTATATGCACACACATACATAGGGAAGGCAAACAAGTTGCCAATGCTTTGGCTACTCAGGGACAAAGCTTATCTCCTTTTGCCTCACAGTGGTGGGATTTCCCACCTAGTTTTATTTTATCACTTTTAACTAGAGATATGACTGGACAGCCTTTTCAAAGGCTTGTTTTTGGAAAAATTTGTATATGGTTCAGGCCTTTCCTAATGTTTAATTCATCTCTTGCTTGATAAAAAATAAATTAATTATCTTTAATCTTTGAGCTTATTATAAAGGTCATGTTAACCGGTGCCTCCGAACATTGGTTAAGGATATCAAAAAGGAAGTTATTACTAAAAAATGAAACTTTTTCGACTTTTTATAGATTGATTACACAATTTTCAAAGCAATAACTACTATATAATTTTCTTTTTTAGTATCCTTAACTAGTGCTTCGAGGGCAACGCTTAGCATTTGTCACATATATAACTTAGCCTAAATGTCAAAGCAACATCATCTACAAATCTAGATATTAGACAATAATTAAGGTTTTGGAATGTAAAAGTTGAGCAATTCAATAGAATGTTACTCTGACTTCCGAGTCTTACTATTGCTAGCTGGCATGACATAAAATTTTACTAATTTTAATAAGAAATGAAGATTTGGTGGAGAGTCTATACTCTGTAAATGACAATATTAGAAAGAGTTGAAGTAGCATCTATCATAAAAAAAATTGTAGGAATTTGGCTTAGGTTATTTGGGTATGTAGAGAGAAGATCCGTAAATTTTGTAGTAAGGAGAGTTGAACGGACGGAGAGGAGTCAAATCACTAGAGGCGGAGGAAAACCCAAAAAAACCATAAGAAAAACAATTAAGAAAAATCTAAGAGATAAATGAGTTGAACAGAAGTATGATACAGATAGAATATTAAGGCAGCATTTGATCATGTAAACGACCTACTTAGTGGGATAACTCTTGGGTGTTGTTGTAATGGACTAATGGTCCCTTACCGAATAAAGCATATGATACATGGATTTGTTGTACTGCATTACGCAGTTACACAAGAGATAATTTCGGTCGTTAATTTAAGATCGGACAACTAAGATTATACATTTACCAAATACACATTGAATAATCTTTGCGACTGATTTAGATAGGACAGTTGAGATCCGTAACTGCATTACAACAAGGAATCTGATTTCAGGATACATCCAATATCCTTGCTGCAAATTTAGCAACTATTTTCATTTCTATGTCCAATCTTAATCCTTCTTTTTTTCTCTAAGTTTTAAGGGTTATAATAAAAATAAACTTTATTGAAACTATAGGTTTTATATTTAATCTTCATTGAATCTGAAAGAAACAAGTATTGCTTCATCCCATTTGCCAGCATCAGAAGTTGAAACTTTGATCATTATTTTCAAGAAAAGCCGCCTTTCAAACATGTCACACAAATATATTTTATTGATAGTGTGAAACACTTAAGACAATACAAGGCTCCATAAGTTTACCTAAACTCATTCTATCACAAAGGAACCACTTCAACACTATAATTAAAGTGGAGAGTTTATTTTTTAATGATCTTAACTGAAATACTCCAAAGTGCACCGAACCCTGCATATGCGGGAGCTTTAGTGCATCGGGCTGCCCTGCCCTTAACTGAAATACTCTCTTGTTTTTTCTTTTATAGCCTTTTAGTACAATATTCTAAGAGTTGAGTAAACCCATTTTATATGTCGGCATTTCTCTGTTACTTTCATTATGTGCTTCATAATCACCACTTGATTCATCAGAAAACTGAAATGAGTTTGAGCCACTTGAACAGATGCTTTTAATGGGAGGGGATGGTGGCTGCCTCACAGTCATATGCCTCATCTGACTTATGTATTCATTGCTTTCTGTGGATTCTGAAATAGTGCTTAGTAATTCACCATGCTGAAAGGGTTCATTCTCATCATTTTCATCAAATTCTGATTCACTATAGGATGAATCTGATCTTGCTGGGGAGTAATCTCCTGTTCCAATGTCACATGTGTTGCCTTCCAATATGTCCGTCAAAGCATTAACAACCTGTTGTGATCATAGAAAAGTAATACTTAAAAATCCTGTCGTACTTTGTTCATCATGAATATCATATGTAAGGAAAAGATAATATATCTTTGTACAACTACTAGTTGATTTGCTTTAGGACAGGTACTACGTGTAGTTCACAGTGAACCAATACTTCAAAATTACTCGAAAACTCTAATGATGATCAACATCTCTCCACAGAAGAACAAGCTCATGATCTTCCTTGTTATATGATTGAGATAATGACCTAATCAATGCCGGTTCAACAAAAACAAGGCAAAATGAATAAGAGTTGAGTTTCGAGGTATGCATATTTGTTCTTGTTGAACTAGCACCAATTAAGTTACCATCTCAGCCAGGAGGACAAGGAGAACCGTGAACTTCCACTTTTAGAAGGAGATGACAATCGTCATTGGAATTTCAAACGATTTTCAAGTACCATTCCACCATGGACCACCTGTTAAAGTGATCAACCCTATAATTTTCCTAATGTCCATCTGTTTCCGTACAATCTAGAAACAATGAATGCTACGGATGTATGGAGTAGTACTAACACATTCTTTTTAGGTCCCAGATTTCTCGTAGTCGAGGAATCATACATTCATGCAATCAACATATTAGACTCCGTTGCATGCATTGAGATCGGGTGACTCTAATTTATGTTTGGTAAAAGAAATTTAAAATCTGCATGTTTGTGAGTCATCCCATCAAAATGAGATACTTTGGATGTATGTTTACTTGGCTATACAATTAAGTCATTAACATTTGTTTACTTACCGCAGCCATACTTAGTCTTTTCTTAGGGTCCCTGCTTAGACATTTCTCAGCTAGTCTTACCATCCAAAATAATTGATGGTAATCATGAGTATCAATGATCCTTTCATCAATTAGATCTGGATAATTTCTCTCTCTTAAAAGTGGCCTTGCCTGCAAAAAAAATTAAATATACAAAGTAAGAATAATGTTGCACTTAGAAATTTGTTGTTTTGACACGTGGACAGCGGTAATATGTGTTGATGTCCAACACATGTCAAACATTGGACACACCTTCAGTTTACAGGTAAATTATAAATTCATATGGTATTAAGATTGTTTGTTACCCATCCAACAAGGCTTCTTCCTCCAAGTCTTTTGTCTGTAGTTCTCATTCCAGTGATAAGCTGTAATAGGACCACTCCAAAAGAATATACATCTGTTCTACTTGACACCTTGCCATATTCGGCATATTCTGGTGCTAAATAGCCCCAGGTACCAACAACTTCAGTTGAGTGTGTTAAGTCTTTGTTGTGAGTTCGTGCTAGTCCAAAATCTCCAATCTAATAATTTCATCGCGAAATAAAAGTATTAGTCTTGACAAAATTCAACTGTTCTTTGTTTGGATGTTTTCATTCTGAAAGTAATCTTGATATAAAACTTGGTGTAAATTTTCTACTTAATGCAGAAGTTACTTTTTATCACATGTAGTCAAACAGAGGTTCGCACGAAAAATTAACTTTAATTGATAATAACCAAACACACAATTAGTAGTATATATTCAAAAGTTGATGTATTACCAATGGTTGAAGATCATGTGTTACAAGGATATTGTTTGGTCTGACATCTCTGTGTATTATGTTATTTTTGTGCAAGTATAGTAAGCCTCTGGCAGCTCCAATAGCTACTTTGATCCTATCTTCCCAAGTAAGAGGTGATCTAGAGTGTTCTGCATCAATAATGTAGAAGTAAGTCTCTGATATTCTTTGTCGAGAAGATGTTCTACAGTAGACCACTTTGATATGTGGTCCATCGTGGACCGATACTTGAAATCGTTTGAAACTCCAAAGACGAGAGTCATTGGCTTTTGGAAGCAGAAGCTCACAGTTCTCTTTGTTATCTCGATCCATGTCAGTTTGATAATTATAAGGAAAAATGAATATGTGTGTTTAAAAACTTAACTCATATTCATTTTTTCTTGCTTTGGTCAAACTGATGCAGATCAGGTCAGCGTCTCGGCTGTAAGGACAAGGACTGTGAACTTCTGTTCTCAAAAGGCATTGTTAATCGTCGTTAGACTTTCAAGCGATTTTGAAGTACTGATCAACTAACTTTACATGGACCACCTATCAAGATTGTCCACCCGCCATTCATCTAGAAATATATAAACAGAAACAAATTACTCGACAAAAGCTTTGTTTGCTTACCTGAGAGATGTTGATCAAGTGAGCCATTGCAGACATATTCATAAACAAGAAGCCTATTATTTCCTTCTGAACATGAACCTAAAAGCATGACAACATTCTCATGTCTTGCTTTTCTAAGTACATTGACTTCAGACCTAAATTCCTTCTCTCCTTGGAAGCTTGCACTTTTATGTTGCTTAACAGCAATTGTCATTCCACTAACTTGTCCTTTGTAAACAGATCCAAATCCACCTTCCGACAGAAAGTTCTTCGCAGAAAATCCTTGTGTAGCAGTATAGAGTTCTATGTAACTAAAGTCTCTCTTGGATCCAATTTTCAATCTTTTATTGTTGCATACTGAACAAACTGGAAATGTAAAGTCTTCCTCCATTTGAAGTATTTCACTCTCAATTTGTATCCCCTTTTGATTTACTTCTGTTTGGCTTGTTTCTTGACTTCCAGAAATATGAAATAGTGACTGTCTCCCTTGCTTTTCTTGTTCTGGAAGAAACTCCCCCACTTGGCATTTTTGAAGGACATACTGTGAACTTCCAACGCCAGAAGTAGCTGCATCAGTACTGCACTGACTTGAAACTCCGGATGTGAAAAGATCCATAGATGAAGAAGACTTAGACACTGCTTGATGAATCATTAGTATCATCAGTTATAGTACTTAATCATCCAAATGCAAAGATAGATTTAAGATGACAAACATAATTGTTAAGAAGATTTTGCTCATGTGAGCAATAGGTGCCGAGCCACGTAAATTTTTGTATTTATTCTATTGCTTTCCTCATGTGTTTGTGTGTTTCTATATAAGATCCTTAGTGTGTGTGCAGATTTTCCTCAACATAGGTGTATAAAGAAACATCATGATATCTTCGATTCATAGCATACATTTTCACAAAATGAAGTATATATGTTTTCATTTTTCAAAATATGCAGATATTGCTATAAGGTTTTTTTATTCTTTCCAATATCTGCATAACAAATACTTACTTTGAAAAGAAAATCCATCCTCTTCACTTCCTGGTATCATTTCCGAATAGCTTATATTTTCGTGCCTTTCAGAAAGTTTGGCAGCTAATGATTTTGGATCTTTCAATTTTTCAATTGAGTTGTCACTCGTTATCCTATACATACCACAAGGGATCCTGTCCATGAATTTCGTCATGTTTCTGTGAATTTGTCTGCAGGTAAAAGATTACAATTTATGTCACCAACAATTAGTCTTTAGTTAGTCTATGGATAATTTGATATCTTAACTTGTTAAATGTAACAAGTTTGTATGTTTGATGGAGACCAGGGTTTTATATAAAGGTCTGCGGCCGCAATCTGGGTCGCAGCATAACAGATTTTTATGTTGAGAGATTGCCACATCACCATTACTGGTAACATCTTGATGGTCAAGATACCAACGTCTTGATAGTCAAGATACAATCTTGTATATATATATATACATGATTATGCATGGAAATAGACAAGGCGTAACATCATAATCAGGTTAGATATAATTTTGTTGAAGTGTATGCATAAGAGTGATGAAAAAAATGAAAGAATATTTTAGAGTAGGGCAAAAAGATATGGAAGTCAGAAACTGACCTATCAAGTATCAAAGTTGTAGGCTGAAATTGTTTTACAGCCTCAGAAGTAACCTGTGAAGCTGCTCCTACACGCACTTCTAGTTGGAACTCAATCTGAAAATTATCATTTCCAAGAGAATAATTTTAGTTCATCTGTAAGATTATTATGCAAGAGTTATTTTGAACCCTTATCTTCCAGTTACATAAGAATTTTAATTCAATTTCCTTAATAATAATTTTCTTTAAAACAACCCTTACTTACTAGTTTCAATACCTTGAATTCATTGCTCCTAAATTGTCTCTTGAACAATGCTTCTTTTTAAAAATAAAAAAATTGTACATAAGTTACTTTTAGAATTTTTTATTCTTTTGTTAAATGCTTTTGAATTTGTCGAGCTTAGTTTAGTTGGTAGAGACAATGCATAATACATGCAAGATTTGGGGTTCAAACCCTGGTCACCGCAAAAAAAATGCTTTTGAATTTTCTTTTTTACAAACCCTTTTGTCACTACTTTGCATTGATTTTTAAAATTATCATTTCTAGATTGTCATATAATCTCATTAATGTAGGAGTAGCATCACAATCACTTGAGTTTAGAACATAAAAACACAGTGCATTATTATATAGATGGACTTTTATTTCCTTAAAAGCAAAAAACAAAGAGCATGACTCGTATCCTAAAACTTTTACCTTATATTAATTGCAAATAAATATGTAAACTAAAAGCTTTCCACTCTCTATTTTTTTTTTGTCATATTTTTTATTGGGTAAAGGTAACAAAAATGTAAATTTAGTAGTAATAAGAAAACGAGTTTAATTTCTATACATTAATTGTAAAGTTATTTTATCCATGCATTTAATTATATATTTTCAATCAATGAATATAATAACTCATGCGTTTTCAACCACGTTAAATGATGTGACAACATATCATTAGATTTATGTGTAAAATCATGTTACAATATTGGCATATATTAATTAAATCATAAGAAAAAAAATTATTATATCAAAATCCGGTAACATGCACACAAATACTATGTTTTTTTATGGGAAATGCTAACATGTGCCCTAAGGACACATGTTAAGGTATAAAAATTAGAAATTATGCATTGGAAATTGGGCCAATTTGTTTCTCTAAAGATTGAAATTTTATTTTTTTTCATTAAATACTTTGATTTTGTAGAAATCTTAACATGTATTATAAAGGCACAAGTTAACATAACCCGTTTTTTATTGCTTTGACAAAACTTATAGCACAACCACTGCTTTTATACCACCAGTTTTGGAGTTTAGAACCCTATCTCCATTGAGCACATCAGCATCTATGATTTGTCGGGATAAAATCCTTCGCACTGTATAGCAGTGCTATATATATATACACACACACACATAATATTACTAATGAAGTTAAAAAACTCCGCACCCCCAACTCAGGGTTTTGGATACGCCACGGGACCCAAATAGTGCAACCTAGATCTGTCCCCAGCTATATATTATAGTATATGGAGAATTTTCTTTTTAAACAGTTAGATTAGTCAACCGAAACTGACACCGTAAAAATAATATATGAATAAAGATTAATGTGCTAACCTCATTCATCTGACAGTAATCAGAAAGCTTGTTGATGTACCGGTTCATATGATAGTCATTCTTTCTCTTGGAATAGTTTTCTTCAATGATTTTCTTGTTTGATGAAACAAAATAACTTGAATCAACTGAGACCATGTAACCCACTAAAGAGAAAAAGAAAAAAGAAGAGTTAGTTATTTTTTTTTACCAAAGAAGAGTTAGTTAATACCCATTAAAATCACCTAGTTTTAAACTAAAAAAAAAATATCACTTAGTTTAATCAAACTACTTATTTTAATTATTATTTTCATTTTCTCTTTTCACTTTGTGTTCAATTTTAATTACAAAAGTGCCACCTTATTTTTTATTTTCGCTTTTCAGGTTTTATATAAATATTGAAAATTAACTTTGAATTTCTTTTCAATTTCTGTGGTCACTATTTCTACCAAACTTTAAAATAAAAACATTGTCAAAGTTTTGTAATTAAAATGAAGAGAATAATTTTTAGTGTACTAACAATGAAAAAAAATTCATACATACATCTAATCAAATCACATCATGATGCCACTTACTACGTTAGTTTTCAAAACATCTCCTTAAAAATCTGAATGGTAAGATTTGATTGGATGTATGCATAAAAATGTTTTATATTGACAGGACATATAAATTAAATTCAAAAAAGAAACCCTTGTGTCGCGCGATCCGTGTGTCGACAAAGAAAAAAAGAAGTAAATGAATCCTTACAACTCTTTCTTCCAAAGAAAGAAAACATACTAGGACTGCTAAACCAATTAAGAATGGCAATAATTATAAGCTGATCTCCAGCTTTAACTGATAACTTTTTGAGGGCCTTTTCTATTGCCTTTAAACCAACATCTCTTGATGCATCTTGGATCACCACTACTGTTTGAGCTTCTGTACTCATCCCCTTTCTTGTTTCTAACAAATTATTCTTTCTCAAAAGACAAGAAGGGTATAAAGAGAATTTATGTGAAACTTTTCAATACTTAAACCTCTTCAAAAAATTTAAATACTAAATGCATACATAATTTTCTAAGTTTTTCATGCAACTTAATTTTGTTTCCTTTATGTCTTTTTGTTTTTGATATATGGCCTTATAACTATAACTATGAAGAAGTGCAAAAGGTACTCTATCAAAAACCAAATATATACTTGTGGAGTTTGGAAAATCAAAGGGTTTCATATTATTATATACAATGAGAGTTTAATTGATATCTCTAAACAAAGCATAACCTAGAGAAGGAAATAATTGAAGGAAAAATATAAGAGAAAATGTTTCTATGTTGTAATTCTATCAAAACATAAATGATGGAGGAATGTGGAGATCAAACAAAAAAACATTTATAAAAAACCTATCCACATTCATTATTTCTTTGGCAAGCACTTATACTTATAAAGAAAGAAGACTTGTGATAAAAGCTAGTAGGAAAGTGATGAATCCATTAGAGCACAAGAGATTATTAGCGATGGCATATTCGGATATACTTTGAAATTGGGCCCTCAAATTTTCTCTAATTAATGAGAAGCAAAGCAAGGTGAATTTATTGGCCAATAATCTTGTGAATTAGTAATACTATATTATTTCCATTTATTTTTTGGTTTTTTCATTGAATACACTTTTGTCAGCATATAGCTGGACTCATAACAAAAGAGAGACCGGAAGAATTTAGGGAATGTCGTTAAAACCTATACACTTCAAGAAATATCTATCTATATGTATATAACATCGTTATTTAATGAAGCTGGTTCTCTCAGAATGTAGGGTAGCAAATAGATACTTTGGAGTAATATTCATTTTAGTCTTCAAATATGTAACGAGTAGACACAATAGTCCCTTAAGGTATTGAAATAGTCTTTTATGTTAAAATATTTCGTTAATATTGTAATATTAATCCTCGATATACTTTATTGTCATATCAACCTTTATAAATATTTATTTACTCTCATAACAATTCCTATATGAAAAAAGTTAATGTCAACATTAAGGAACTGTTTTAACGCCTGAGACTATTTTTTACCAACGAAGTATACAATTAGAGACTATTTTGAAATTTCGATCAATAGATAGAAGGGTTATTGTGGTTACAGATACACATCGAGGAACTAGAATGAATATTACCCCAATAACGGCTAATATTAGTAGTGTTATATTGAGAGTTGTGATCAAATCCTCAAACTCCTTATTAAATTATCTACATTACAAGTTTCATAAATAAAAATATACCGATCGATATCAACGGTCAAGATATTATTCTCAAGTGTATAAGTGTTTCCTTACATGGAATCGATTTCCATAAAAGTACCACACCAGATTTGAAGCAACTCATTCATTTTTTTTTTCAACTAGTGTTGCCTCTAACAGCATCACCGATGGACATGATCTAAGTAACTCACTTTGCGTAGCTTATATATCATACCGCAGGCTCCATTGTCTCACATAACATTTATGCAATCCACAATATGTTTACTTCAATGGTGCATACTTAAGCAACCCATAATGTATGGTAGCTTAATTAATAATTATTTTGTTCGTTGATTGCAAAGATGATAAATTATATATTCGTATGGAACAGTAACTTAAATAAGGTATATTTTTATGTAACTCGAATTGCCACGTAGATGTGTTCCAATGGAATCAAAAATTATTGAACGGTTGTATAGTGTTTGAACTTCAATGATGAAACCTTTGTTGGAGATTCTTTAAGAATTTATATATGGATCTCACTATTCATCCAACATATTATTAAGGGCGAGTCTGCTTCAACAAACAATTGTCTTTAACTACAAGTTAACTCGTTTAGGAAGTATATTTTATACTTAACGATTCTCTAGAGGACTAATAGGTGACATGAAATTAAAGTTTTTTTTTTAGATGGACAAAATAACTATAGTATTTGAAAACTTACATACAACCGGAAGATTTAGGGTTTGCTCATTTATATATTAAATATATGTCATTGTTTTTTTTAAAATAAAATATATGTCATTGTTGATGCCTAGAGCATATCAATCCGGCTCTCCAAAATATTTGGTTGACGTTGTTCTTAAGTGGTCTGCAACCTGGATGGAAACACACATTTCCATTTTTTCATTATATAGTATGTGATGTCACAGTTTTCCATTGGAAACATCGTTGGATAAGATGCTGATACCTTATATCATAATCATATATGTTGACTTAACCTATTCTTACGAAAAATTATGGAGGTTTATTGATTACAACGATTTTTTTTCATCAAACAAAACAAGGAATTTATGTATATACATATATATTTAAAAAAGGTCTTGTTAATTAGTGTTTTCGAGACACTCTTTAAACATTTTAAATTAAGTAATTATTTTTTAAAATTATCAAAGTTTTCAATATCCAATGCACCGGTTATACAAACTTTTATAAAATGTTATCATTTAAGATCCACAGAGGTACTAATTAACCTTTCCCTTTAAAAAATTGGAGAAAAAATATATAGTTATTAACCAAAGGAACACTAACAACTTTTTAGATCTTTTGTCTCTTAATATTACAAGGTCAAGCTACTAATACTAAATTAAAGTGTCCAACATTGATTTGATCGTATGAAACTGCGTTCGAATTTTAAGCTAAGTCTTATTGTTAAAAGGGAAAAACTCACTAAAATGACCAACCAATTTCTTCAAGATTGACAAAGTCAATGAATACTTTAGATTTATAAATAATAAAATGAATCGAGAGGAGCTGATACTTATTTTGGTGGAGGATCTGATATTTTTTATTCTTTTTTTTTTTGCTAATAAGGATTTGATACTTTTTTTTTTAGAGGAGGATTTGATACCTTTGTACTATATTGATAATTTCAGTTGTATAGTTTTGATCTATTTAAAGAAATAATCAATACCAACTAATTAAAAAACATTTAATAGTGAATTTTTCTAATTACACCTCATGTATTCTTGATTATACACCAAAATGACAAAATTATCCTTAAATAAAATTTAATTTAATCTTAAACTCAGTTTAAGTAAGTCATATAAACCGAGTTTAATTGTTCATACTTAAACTCGGTTTAAGTAGGTCATATAAACTTAGTTTAAGTAGGTAACGTAAATTGAGTTTAAGTGTACATACTTAAACTTAGTTTAAGTCATGTAAACTTAGTTTAAGTAGGTCATGTAAACCAAGTTTAAGTATACATACTAAAAGTTAAATTTTGCTTTAACATCTTCAACCTTGTTTAATGATTCTACCTAATCTTTTTTTAAGTATGTACATGTAAAATCAGTTTAGGTAGGTTATGAAACGTTGTTCGTGCTGCACCATTAAATAGCCATGTTCTAAAGTGCATAACATATCAATGTTGAACAATAAGAAGAAAAAAAATAGAAACTCTAGCATCATTGAAAAAGAAGAAGAAATTCAATTACTTATATGCAATAGAGTATGGATGAAAGATGTTTTGATCCACTCTTTATTCTTCTATAGAGATTGATTTAACATCCATGATTGTTTGTGGGTGAAAGAGGGTGAAATTTTAGAGTGACAATGAAATGACATTTTTCTCAATTTAGGACTAAATTAGAATTTTGACACCTTTCTATAACAAGAGATAAATTATGTAAACAATTATCAAAAGAAGAGCCAAAGACAGAAAAGTCGTCCATAGAGATTGTTTTGGACATTCATGATTGTTTTGATTCACTCTTTAATCTTCTATAGAGATTGATTGAACATCCATGATTGTTTGTGGGTGAAAGAGGGTGAAATTTTAGTCCTAAATTGAAAAAAACGTCATTTCATGATGATTGTTTGGTATTATTATAAAATTTTAAATAAATTTGGGTGTAACCACAAATACGTGGAGTATGAATAGAAAAGTATAGTTATGAATGTTTGTGACTTTCAAATTATAACAATCTTAATAAATTATCTTATCTTTTTTAATTTTTAATTTTATTGAAAGATCTTTTTTTTTATTGACAACAACAATATAACATTATTAAAGGAAACTTTGTTTGGAAGTTTGGTGGGAAAGGGAGGGGAGGGCTTTGGAGGGTGGGAATGTAGAAAAAAATTTGAGAAATCATTCACATTTTACGAAAAGGTATTTTTTTTCTCCTTAAAAAAAGTTATTTTAAAAATATTCTAACAACATAGATTAAATTTGAATAATTCATATAAATCCTCCAAATTAAAAGGATTTTGTATTATTAAGAAAATTAAACCTCTCAAAGTCCTCACATCCCAAAACTCTCCGTTCCTTTCACTTGATCCTTCATTTTATCCAAAATCCTCTCCTCCCTTCGATCTCCGAACTCGCAAACAAAACCTAAAAGTATAATTAAAATAATGAAAATGTCAGTCCAAAATCTCATATCCCCATTATTTATAGATAGATATGCTTATCTTTTATTCTTCATGAGAATGGCTTGGTGCGGTCGGTAAGTTGGTGATCTAGAACAAAGTGATAGTCGATAGCCAGGTATAAAAACGGAGTTTACACATAAGTAGTTGGCCTTAATGTTGTCTAAATAATTTGGCCATTGGTTAAGAGAGATGTATGCCAAATTTAGACGATAATTGTGCATAAAATTTATATATTTGTAGAGCCGTTTGAAAGCAATAAGTTTCTTACAAGACCACGAGATTGCTTATTATTAGGAGCCTATGAACTTCCTAGCATCTATATCACTGCCTATCATGAATTGAGAAGAAAATAGAAAAATGTGATTCTCATTCAATGTAACTAACTTGTATTACAAGTATTTATAGACTTTCTAATCCATATGCTAACTAACATGAACTTAATGCATAGGATTGCTATACTCATAACTAACTTTCTAAGTTATTTGCTATGCAAGTCATCACTATTATTCTTATTTCTATCTTCATTATGTACGGGATGCAATATCCCCCACAAGAATTTATAACGTTAATCAATATGAATAATAAGTAATATTCCCTACACATTTTTAACTAATATTTTAAAATAGGGAAATGTTAATCGGTGCCTCCGGGGCACTGATTAAGCATACTAAAAATGAAATAATTTCCTTTTATGCTAATTAAAATTGTGTAATTAATTTATAAAAAGTCAAAAACAGTTTCATTTTATGGTAATAATTTTCATTTTTGGTATTTGTCGATCCGGTTGAATCTCTATCAATCTTGATCGTTTTTCTCTTTGTGATGTGTCATGGTTAATCATGTTCTGCGAACCCTAAATTCACCTTTATCTCCCGTGTTGGCTGCGCAAGATTCGCTGATCACCTCATCAAATTGATATCATATACCATTGTGATATTGCTGCCTCTTTGTCCCATATAGCCAGCCATACAATACCATATCATGTGGCTAATCGCATATTTTTTTGTTGAGTTGAATATGATGTCATTAATTTTGTGATGTGCCGCTAACTGTTTGTTGTTTTTCCTCACCCAATTGCCGTATTGCATTGCCTTTTCATTACGTAGCTATTACTCCTTTCATGATAGTAACAATGGCTTCATGCTAATGGAGTTTCCATCCTGGTGCTAACTGTTTGGTATATATTCGGTACTGCTGATCTCTAGCTTATGTTTTCACAAAGGTGTATACAATGAATATAATCAGACGATTTCCTTACTTCGGAGCAACATCGGATAAAGGTTAGTACAATAATGACCCTGATAGGTTGGAATTGCCGAGATGTAGGTAGCCCGAGCGCAATTCCTGATTTGAAATACCTAGTTCGGCACTTCAATCCGGACCTATTATTTTTAAGTGAGACACTAGCCCACCGAAATAGAATTGAAGAATTATGATGCTTGCTTGGTTTTGATTCTTGTATTTCAGTTGACCGCACCGGCAGAGGCGGGGGTCTTGCTTTATTTTGGCGCATTTCTTTCAATTGCCAACTTATAGATTATTCTAATAATCTCACTGTTTAAATTGCTAACGTTGTTCTTGTTACTTGGAGACTTACCGACTACTACGATTATCCCAATGGGGGTCGTAGAACTGTTGCGTGGGATTTTCTCCGTCAATTATCTGTTCAATTTGCAGGGCCCTGATGCATATTTAGCGATTTCAATGAAATTCTGAATGATAGTGAAAAAAGAGGCCGCAATCTCGTTGGCTGATTAATGGCTTCCGACAAGTTGTTCTTGACTTGGGTTTGTCAGATGTTCAGGTCTAAGGCTACCCGTTTACGTGGTTTAAAAGTCTTGGTACGCCGCGTGCGGTGGAAGAAAGGTTGGATCGTGCTCGTGCTAATAATTCTTGGTTGAATTTATTTCCGAAAGCTACTATAGAAACTCTTGTGGCACCTGCTTCTGATCATTATCCCATCCTCCTCAACCGTATCCCCCTATGCCTCGGCCTCATCTTAATAAACGTCATTTTCGTTATGAAAATGCGTGGCACTTAGAACCGGGGTTTAAGGAGCTGGTTACTGGCTCTTGGCAGGTGAGGGCCAAGTTCAGATGTTTGAATTACGGAAGAGAATGCAGCACTTACTAGCTCTCCGTTTGAATTACGGAAGAGAATGCAACACTTACTAGCTCATGATGATGCCTATTGGCGTCAACGTGCCAAGACTCATTGGTACCGGGATGGAGACCGCAACACAAAAAAAATTTATGCATTAGCCACTGCTAGGAAGAAGGTATATCGTATTATTTCTCTTGAAGATGATGTTGGAAACAAAATTACGGATGAACAGGGCTTGCAAGATGTAGCAAAAAATTATTTTGTTTATATTTTTCAGAAGCAGGGCAACGCTGAAGTAGATAAAATAGTCACAAGGAAGGGGGGTTTGAACTGTGACCCTTTAAAAATTATCCTGAAACTTAAAAGTAATTCTCAAGTTGTTTACTTGGAATAGTTAAGTTAATATTCTGACTTTAGAATGTTCTGAAGTTCATACACCAAAACTGTTTAATAAAGTAAATGTGTAAGTGTGTGTTGTGTATACTGTAATTAAAGAGTATAGAGAAGAGAGAAAGAACACACAGAGATTTATAGTGGTTCACCCAATGTGGGCTAGTCCACTCCTCACAATCTTGTGAGAGTTTCCACTATGATGCTTGAGATAACCTCTCAAATCCTGCACCTTACAATC
>Ga0228710_1006252_pt1 | contig 18170 bp, 8 predicted proteins | sample MedpolnodulmetaG_FD_177995 | JGI IMG/M metagenome (GOLD analysis project Ga0228710, IMG submission 177995) | Root nodule microbial communities from Medicago polymorpha collected in Santa Monica, California, United States - pink nodules | ecosystem: Host-associated > Plants > Roots > Nodule...
GTTCACAAACCAACTCCAACATAGCATTTCTACCTTCACAAGATCTTCTAATGATAACCGTAAATCCAGCCCTATTTGCTTGTCGACGGACCCAACCGAGCAATTCGTCTTTATCTTTCCATGTATCTCGGGTCGAAAAGAAATAAGTCGTGTCCACTTCGTTGTCACGAAGTTTCCACACACCGGAATTGACGCTTGAAGCCTCAACTTTAACGGAAGCTTCAACCTTCACGGAAGCGTTGACCTTAATGAGAGCTTCAACCTTAACGGAATCGACAACACTAGGCTTTCGATCACCCGGATCATCATCCGCATTCTCAATCATATCTATAAATAAACAACATATAATTACTAAACTAATTAATAAACATGTATCTAATATCATATAATAACATAAACAAACAAAAAAAACAACAGAAAAAAAAATTGGAAAAAAAAAATTATGGCAGTAGCACTGCCAAATGATGTTTTGAAATTTTTTCTAATTGTCCAACGACAGTTTACCGCCGCTGATTTCCAGCGTTAGTTAACCGTCGTTCAAGTTTGTGACAGTACAAAAAAAAATCCAATCAAATGTTAACGAGTTAAAATTTGCAATACCTGTTCTTTGATGCATATTGTATGTAGAAACGTCTTAGCAATCGATCAACAATGATTTGGAACACAAAAGATTTTTGAAATGGGGATTTTTTATGGAATGGTATGGTGAGGTAAAGTGATGAGTGAATAGGAGGTAGGAGTTTTCTGGTTTTGGGGGGGCTACCACTGGCTCCAGCGGCAGTTAACTGCTGCCGATTTTGCCAACGGTAGTTAACTACCGCTTGTGGCTCTAACGTAATTTACTTGGGTCAAAACGACGTTTTATAAATCAGAAGAGTAATTTTCAAATTTGATTATACTTTATAAATCCAAACACTTCAAATCTCTCTTGTAGACTAGATTTGCCCATTCTTCCAAATCTAGCATAAGATGATGTGTATCAAGAATTGATTTGTAAAATTGGTTAGTTAGATGAAGCTAAAAAAGAACACGCATCAAAAGTTACTACACAGCAGTACAAGATTGTTAGTTAGTTAAGTTAGATGAGGAAAGAAAAGAACGTGTCATGTTGGTTTGAATTGAAGATGACAACAAAGTCGTAGTAGTTTCTTCTACAATCATCACTCGTCACTGAAATAGAGAGAGAAACAAGAATCATCCATCCATGGAAACCAAGCTATTGAATCCTCCTTCTCTTCTTCACTTTCCTTCCTCTGTTTCTTCTTCATCCACACGCACATTCTTCCCCTTTCATCACAACCGTTCTTTCAAACTAATCATCCCTCACAGTTCACATACCGAACAACAATCTCAATCTTCCAAACCCATTTACTCTCCTACACCCCCCAATCGTCAACTTCGTACCCCTCACAGCGGGTAATTATCTTTCTATCTTTTTCATTCTTATTTTCATCCATTCATTCAAATTGAAATTGAAATTTAAATTGCGTGTTTAGGTATCATTTTGATGGAACTGCACGCAAATTCTTCGAGGGTTGGTACTTCAAACTATCAATTCCTGAAAAGAGGCAAAGCTTTTGCTTTATGTATTCTGTTGAAAATCCTGCGTTTCCCAAAGAATTGACGACTTTGGAATTAGCACAATATGGACCTAGGTTTACTGGTGTTGGGGCACAAATTCTTGGTGCTGATGATAAATACATTTGTCAATACACTCCCCAATCACACAATTTCTGGGGAAGTAAGCAACTATTTTCACATTATAATAAAGTTTGAATTTTTATGTAATTGTAATATAAATGATGATTACATTATAATTATAACTTACAAGTTATATTTTTTGAATGGTTAGGCAGGAATGAGCTGATGTTGGGTAACACTTTTGCGGCTAAACAAAATTCTAAACCTCCGAACAAGGAGGTTCCTCCTAAGGTAGGTTTATATATACAATCTTTCAATCTAACTGCCTATGAATCTATTCTATTCATCAGTAAATTAACTGCAAATATTTGTTACTTAATTGTCAATCCAACTGTTTGTCATTTAAACATACATGAGAGTAGGTGAGTACACTTTTTCCAATGAATAAATAGGTGGTGAGTCTTGGGTTTGTGTGTGCGTCATTTAAGCATACCTTGGGGGTCATTTTCTTCTTAAGATGCTTGACTATTAAGGCTCTATTTGGATAAACAACATAATTAAGTGCTTATAGTATAACCGCTTATCATGCAAGTGCTTATGCATAAGTTATTTCCTTTACAAAAGATAAAGTAAAGTTATTATAAGGTGTTTTCATAAGCTATCATGGAGAGCTATTGAAAATAAGCTGAAAGCAACTTATGGACATGTCATACACGGTTTTCGTAAGCTCTCCCAAACAATTTCGCAACTACTTATGCCAACAGATGAGCTCAAATAAGTCAATCCAAATAGGTCCTAGGTATTAACTTTTCTGTTACTGCTGCATCTTTGCTGGCTATATAAGTGATTACTTTTGAATGACTCTAGTTTTATTTCTTTCCTGAACTAATTTTACTTATTACATTGGTAGTCGTTGACACTCTTTCAAGGGTGACTTTTTTCCCTTTAATTTCCAACAAATTTAGGCTCCGTTTTGTTTTAGATTTAAAAAAATGGATTTTTCTTTGTATTTTTAAAAATAGATTTTTTGGAAATTTACTCAAAAATAGTAGAAATTATTTCAAACTCATTTGATATAAGTTAAAAAAGAGATTTTGACGTTCGCTAACTTAAATATTTATTGCTCGAGATTTTACATAGTAAAAATCACCCATTTTTTGAAAATGACATCTTTCAAAAATGATTTTTATGAAAAGCTATTTGAAATAACTTTTTTTTAGAGATTTTTTCAAAATTTTAGTATTAAAAAAAAGGCTTAATTGCATGTTTGATCCCTTATGTTTATTTTTGTTTTCAAGTTGGTCCCTTATGTTTTAAAAGTTTCAAGTTGGTCCCTTACGTTTTAAAAGTTTCAAGTTGGTCTAAAACGCTACTCACGTTGAAATAAGTTAGTCCCTTCCGCGACATGATATTGAGTTTAATAAAACAAAAAAAATTAAAAAAAAATTTTAAAACTGATTTTTTAAATAAGTTAAGTTCCATCACCCATATTGTCAACCCAAATCTTTAAATTTAAGTGACGGAAGAGACTAACTTATTCCAACGTGGGTAACGTTTTGAACCAACTTGAAACTTTTAAAACGTAAGGGACCAACTTGAAACTTTTAAAACATGAAGGACCAACTTGAAAACTAAAATAAACATAAGGGATCAAACATGCAATTAAGCCTAAAAAAAAATTATAACAAAATGATGAAATACTTAGAATGACATTTTAAGACAAGCTATTCAAACGAATTTTTCATTTGAAGCTTTCCTTAAAAAATTCTTTGTTAGTTTTTTTTTAACAAAAACATATTACACTACAAAAATCCATTTTTTTCAAATCTATAATGGGCCCTTAGACTAGTCTGACAAATGGTTTATTTTCTCTCACAATTACATTACTTTATAAGAGTGGCTTCCAGAAATAATTATTATTCTTTATTTTTGTTTACAAATGCTTCTTATTTGGTCACTTTCCATAGGAATTTAATGATAAGGTGTTAGAAGGTTTTCAAGTCACTCCCCTTTGGCATCAAGGTTTCATTTGCGATGATGGAAGGTAGGAGTTACATTTTTTATTTTTTTTAAATATTGTCTTCTTTGATTGATTACATTTGTTATTTGATACAAATTATAATTATAGGTCGGATTATGTAGAAACAGTAAAGACGGCTCGCTGGGAGTATAGTACACGTCCCGTATATGGTTGGGGTGATGTTGGGTCTACACAGAAGTCAACTGCTGGCTGGCTTGCAGCTTTTCCTGTTTTTGAACCACATTGGCAAATATGCATGGCCGGTGGCCTGTCAACAGGTATGTGCTGTCATGTTCTAGTATCTGCATTTTTTTATGTCTGAACTGAAACAGATTGATTTGATCAGTTTATGTGAAGCTATTATGGCTGTCCACTCATGTAATTTGCCAAAGTGATTGGCATTTAGCCACTTTATATCTACAAAATATTACATGCCAATAGGATTGTGGTATTGGACATATATAATTATTGCTAGAGTCATGTGGTGAGTCAGGAATAGGAGTGAGAGTATGATAATGAACATTTACAAGGTCAATTTCAGACTAAAACTGAAATGATAGGATGATGCTTGACAATTAGTTTGTGAAGTATGGTGTTGGCTTGGGGCCTTGGAGTGTGCTCCTCTTAAAGTCTCATATTCATTTCTCGCCGGTGTCAATTTCGGTGGGCTAGTTTGGCTTCTTGAAGAAAAAATTAGTTTGTGAAGTGCATTTGTACTTTAAAAGTTATTCACTCTTGTTGGTGTCATATGTGTGTTCTCTTTCATTTTTCTTATATTAACAATATTGAATCTCAGGTTGGATAGAGTGGGAGGGCGAGAGGATTGAGTTTGAAAATGCCCCATCTTATTCAGAAAAGAACTGGGGTGGAGCATTCCCGAGAAAATGGTTTTGGGTAAAAAACTCTCTTTCTTCACTGAAGTATGTGTCATAGAGTTTATCTGCACATCGGTATCATGGCTTGCTATATGTAGCTAGTTGCATGAAATCAATTGTGAGCCTTCTTGTATTTTGATTGAAAATTATGGCCAGAATGTTGCTTTTCCTCGTTTTATGGGTAATTTAATTTTCCAGCAAGTATTGTAGATTAGTATGCTTATTTTTGTTATTTTGATATTCAACTATTCTCACCAGTGTTTCGATAAGTGTTTGCATAATTTTCTTTTGTATCTCACATAGTGGAGTGGATGTCTCATGCAGGCTCAGTGTAATGTTTTCGAAGGTGCTAGTGGAGAAATTGCACTTACAGCCGCTGGTGGATTGAGACAAATTCCGGGACTAACTGAGACATTTGAAAATGCTGCATTGGTAATTTTATACGGCATTATCAATTTGACTCATTTTATAAATCTATTTCACTGACTTTGTGTAATATTGAAGATTACATTTGAAATAAATGTTGATGGTAATAGGAATGGCTAAAGGACAGGGATGTAAAGCAAATTCTATTGTTCTTTTTGTTTTGGTTAAAATAACATGTCTCTGCTCATGTTAGTTGTTCTCTGTGATTTGACAAAATCTATAGCTGGGACAAAAGTACTCGAGTTTTTTAGTGTCTTAAAATAATTTATTGCATTACTGACACTTCAGGAAAACAGGTATTCTCTGCTTAAAATCATGAATGATGTGGAGTTATGTTAAAATTTATTGTCAAGTGGCTCAAGTAGGTTGATATTTCTTTTGAAGTGTTCTAATTTGAATGTCTAATGGCCGTTAGTGATTTCATCTGTTTCAAATTGTGGGAACAATGGTGCATGCAATAATCCTTTCTATCAGTATATTATATTATTCTTATTATTTTTTATCTTTCTTAACTTATAATATTTATTTACTATGTTGCAAATTGGCGCAGATTGGAATTCACTATGGTGGAAAGTTTTATGAATTTGTGCCATGGAATGGTGTTGTAAGCTGGGAAGTAGCTACTTGGGGTTATTGGTTTATGTCTGCAGACAACGGAAATTATGTGGTAAATATTTCTCTCCAATTACATTATGTTTTATGTTGATGGTTACTTTACAGATGTATACATCTCATGAATCATAAATGATCTGAACATTTTGATGAATATACAATTCATACATTTTGATGAATATACAACTCATGCTTGGGGTTATTGGTTTATGTCTGCAGAAAACAAAATGAAACATTATGCAAATTTGCGATTAAAAATAAAAGCAGAAATGTTTTCTTAAAGTAAACATGCTGGAATTCTGGCTAATGACAGGTTCTATTAATTATATTTTTGCAGGTTGAATTAGAAGCAACAACAGAGGATCCAGGTACTACATTGCGTGCCCCAACATCAGAAGCTGGCCTTTCCCAAGCTTGTAAAGATACATGCTTTGGAATTCTAAAATTAAAATTGTGGGAAAGAAGATACGACGGCAGCAAGGGAAAGGTGTTTTCTTATATTCACACACAAATTGTTCGCATACTTTGTTTTTGATTAGATTAATGGAACATGCTGATGAATGTTATGTGAAAATGGCAGATAATATTGGATGTGACAAGTGACATGGCAGCTCTAGAAGTTGGAGGAGGGCCATGGTTTAACACGTGGAAGGGAAAAACGTCAACTCCACCTGTTCTTAGCCGTGCTATTGGATTACCAGTAGATGTTGATGGACTCTATAATCTGTTTCCTCTGTTTAAACCACCTGGCTTGTAGTATGTTGTTGTTTTAATATCCTTGTAAAACTTCTCTCTTGATGCAGAGTTTCATGTTAAGTACAAATTTTTGGAAGGGATTCGTGATTAGAAAAGTACCATGTTTATACATAGAAAAGATCAAATGAAAATAATTGTATGTTTAATGTATAAGAATGTTCATGGAATTGTTAATGTGTGTTTGGTTGGAGGGGAGGGAAGAAATTATTTTAGATTTTAGTGGTTTAGTTCGTCTTTTTGGAGGGGAGGGGAAGGTACGTGGGGGACTAAAATCCCTCTTAAGTTAGTTTTATCTCCCTTTCAAACTGTGGGAATTTGGAGGGGAGAAAAATTGTTTAAATTTATACTTCAATTTCCTTATATTGAATGTGGGGGGAGCCCCTAATATGAACTTCAATTTAAAGGAACTGATGGTGGACCTTAGTTACTTATTGGGTATAACCGGATGAAACCGGTCAATGAAAATGGGGAAGGAAAAAAAAGGCATAAATTTAAAGAGACGTTAATAATTGAACACATTTTATTTATTGATCAATATTTTATAATACATTTACATTAAAATAATGCTTATTACAACAAATTATTAGATGCCTAAAACTAAATCTTTGGTACAAAAAGATGGAGAGGGAATGCGGGAAGGCTTGTTTCCTCTCGCAAATCCTCAGAAGGAGAGGAGGGGAAGGTTTGTTTTCTCTTGCACATTCTCATAAGGGGAAGTTGGAAGAATGAGATTCCGATGAGCAACCCCAGATTCCGATGACCAAATATGCAGAGTGGGACATCGCCCGTTGACCATTCATATTATCCCTACAAGATTAGAGGAACCTTGTATGAAATGCCAATGGTAGAACATTGGCATCATGAACATTATAAAAGAGAAAGAGAGAATGTGAGTTGGAATGAGAATTTGTGAAAAATGATTGGTATTTATTGGGGAAATGTTGTCATAGTGTAACGATTAGTGAATGGAAGGGGAAAAATATGGTCAATAGAGTCTGACCAATCAATGGAAGGGAAAACAATTGTTAAATGAATTAGCATTAGGGATGTAAATGGATATCCATGGATGCGGATAGTGTGATATTCATGTCTGCTCCGTTAGTTAAATATGAAATCCGTACCCTATCCATATCCGCGTAGATATCCGTTTAGCGGGTAATCCACGGATTTTGAAGAGTCCGTGGGTTTATACAGATATCCCTGGATAACATTTATAACAGAATTAAAAAATAACAATTTTTTTAGCTGGAATTTAAAAATAAAAGTTTATCACATGCATTTTATTTTCTTTTTAGCAAAACATAATATATGTATATATATATATATATATACATTACAATAACAACAAAAATCATTGACTCAACAAAAACATAAATAAAGCTTCTCGCTTTTAATAAAAATAAAGTTCTTTGATTTAACAAAAGTATAAATAAAGCTTATCATATTAAAAAAAACAAAGCTTTTTGCTTCCCGACCACTTTCACTTTCTTTTAAGGAGCATAATACAAATTTAAACAGTAGTGTAATAACTAATAACACTCACAATACCGAGGTTTTTTTTGCTTAGGAAGTTGAAAGGTACTAAGGTTATTTATGTAATTTACTCGGTTTAATAATTGATATGGATATCCGCGGATGTGGATACCATTAAATCCGCATCCGTATCCATTAATTAGCATGTAGTCAAAACATCTATTTATTTTATCTATGGATATCCATCAAGGTATTCGCTCCGTGTCCGTGATGAATTTTATCCGCAGATATCCATGGGTGCGGATTTTTTTGTCATCCCTAATTAGCCTTGATAACCAAACCATCGTCCACATTCTGAACTTGTTCGGATTATATAATATGGACACTCCCTTGATAAGATATTTCCAAGATATTTGGAAAATTTTGATTCCACCTAGGACCCACGAAGAAATCAGGGTTTGCATGGATGGATCAGGTGATGATTCAAGTTTGGTCGATCCATGATATTTTGTGTGTGTGTTTTTTTTTTGACAAAGATATTGTGTGTTTTATTAGTTATTTTACGCTTTTGAATTACGTTATTGAATTTTTCATGTTTTTGAAATTGTTATTTTTAATGTATGTTGAAATTAAATTTCTTGTTTTTTAAACTTTGTCAAACTCTCCAAACCTCAAGTTTAATACAGTATGAGACTGGTTCGGATTATATAATCCGAAGTAATCTGGGAATGAATTCGGATTATATAGTCCAAACCATCCCAAATTGTGGATTGCGGTGTTACAAACAAGGTTTGGAAAGCTTGTGATGTGTTAATTCAAAATGTTTCCTTTTATTGTAATTATAGTCAAGAAACGTTTTATGGCTATATATGATAATCTTGCATCCTTTAACATTATATCATTCATTTTTCATTTTTTATTCTTTCAACAAATTTCTTTCTTGTAAGATAATATCCCCAATAATTGTTTCGCAATTTATGTGGGGATAGTATGGTGGTCAGTAGAGACCTTACCAATTAAAATACAAATTTTGGGTGCTTGTTAAAAAAAAATACAAATTCTGGGTTTTAGCTGGTTTCGGATTTTATAATCCAAAAATATCCAAAAAGTAGTTTGAATTATATAATTTGAACGAGAGTATTTTCATAATAAAGTAGGGCGCATGAGAAAAGAGTAAAATGGAAAAAGAAATAGTCATTTTTTAGAGGGCTTAGAATGTAAATAACAAAGGTATTAGGTGTTTTAGTTTTAAGATATTTTTTGAATTTCTTTTCCGACCTGATTCAGATTATTAAATCCGCAATATTATAGGTTGTTGAAGGAGTTTTTGACGTGTCTTTACACTTCTCGAATTATGTAATTCAAAATGGTAGGGCACACGAGCAACCTGAAAGATGAGAAAAGAAAATCTCATACTTTTTTCACATTTAGAGCAAAATCTGTGTGCCATGTATTTCATCTCTAACCTCTTGAGATCTCTCTTGTCCATCTCAAATTCTGACACTTTCTGTGTTTCTTCCCTTCTGCGGGTGAATAAATAAATCTCAATCACCCCTATATGTATTCATCAAACATGTATATGTTAGACTTTCATTAGTGTTTGTTTCTATTTTAATTTTGATTTGCTTCTACAAAAACATTATAGTATAATCACGGTTGCTATAACTTAAATGGTTCTAGATGCATTCCATGTGTATACATAATTTTATCTTAATATTAATACTTAATAAACACTCATTTGTTTCATCTTAGTAACTGAAAAATTTATTAAATGATTTTCACTAATAACTTTATATTATTACATTTTAATAATAATCAATTTGTTAAATAATAATTATCTTATTTATGATATTTTAGATTATAAAAATTATAAATTTTATTTGCGAAGCATTTTCATGAATTGTATTTTATTTAAAATGAGGAAAGAAGTTGTATATACTTTGAAAGTCGTTGCAATTGATGAAAGAAGTAGCACAATTTTTTTTGAAACATGTTAAAAGAAGTTGCATATACATATATTAGTAGTTAATTTCTCTTTATATATATATGCGAGATACATACATATATAGTCCTCTTGAGCTTAGCTCAGTTGATATGGACAATACATAATATATGTAAGGTCCGGGGTTCAAACCCTGACCAACAAAAAAAGAGAAGGGTCTCAAAAAAATTTAGGCTTAATTTCTAAAAAAACAAGAAAATTGGCTTTTAACGACATATGAAAATTATCACTATATGTCAATTGTTTGTAGATAAAAAGTTCATTGATATTCAGGCCGTTTGAATGTTTAGTTTTAAATCTACCTTCGATTTTGTCTATATGTAAAGGTTAAACAAAAAAAATGATGGCTCTTTTTAAAAAAATTGTGTTTCGGTTTATGTTATTTTCAATTTTAATAGAGGATAATTTTTTTTAAAAAAATTTAAGTTTTTTTATGAGGTGTTCATTTTTAATATTTGATCATAGCCTAAAGTTTCATTGGACCGGATCATGAGAGTAGTTAAAAAATCCTACATGTTAATAGACAAAAACATCTTCCATCAAAGTTGCTCTTAAATGTTAATAGGAAATTTCATTGAATGTGCTCTTAAATATTACTAAGATATTATTTTTTGACAATATGATATTGAATATTATATGAGTGAAAAATATAATTTTACATTTACCTCCATGACTCAATTTAAATCTCCCCATCCTCTTTTGAGACTGAAAAAGACTTGAGATCAATTATGTTCATCTTTTTTGCATTTTTTTTTATTATAAAGAGGGCCAAAGCCCGAGCATTTTTGCAATTTTAGTGAAGTTTAGGTTATATATATATATATTTCGGTCCCTCAAGAAAATCCAACATGCTTTGTTAGTGTAATATTCGTTTGTATGTTCTTTTATGTAATTTAGTGATTAGAAATTCACATTTTAAAGTGAATAAGTGATGTGTTTGGAGTTCGATTATCAGTCTACATATATTCGCTCGACAGCTTTGTTATGTAGAGTTAATTAATATTCTTCAAAATGTTCACCAGAAATCAAAGATCTTCTTCCCCAACATATGCATATTGATTCGATTTACTTACTTTTTTTGGTTACACATACTTTTAATTGAGGTGTATTTTGTTTCAAAAAATTAAAATAAGTATATTTAAAGTTAAGTTGATCCAAAATTATGGTTTTCTTCATTAGGTTTATATTATAAGTATACTTTTTTGGTTACACATAAATTTTGAATTTTGACGTCCTTGTCACCTGATTGTACGTTAGGTTTATATTATTCGAACGTGTTACACGAGCCTGTACTGCGCCTGCTAGGCTGTTACTATCGAAAGGGACTCCACTGTCGGGACTTGGGGGGACAGAATCTAATTCTTCATTTTATTTGTGGTTTGAGGATAATCTAATTCTTCATTTTATTTGTGGTTTGAGGATATTTGCTTGCTTATATGTTTTTATTGTAATTGTTACGTTTTTCTTTTACTAAATTGACATAATACTTACTCTCTTGGATCATTATTATTATAAGATGAAAATCTTCAAATCTTAGGGGGGAATAGTGAAGTCTACAAGAGTTAATGATTTTGTTAGCAATTGTAAGCCGAAGCCGAATAAAAGCTTGTCTTCTACTTACAGCACAATAGTGACATGTTCACGCACAACTCTTATAAACTGTGTCGCATCGTTTCATTTCTCATCGGTGAACCGATGATACAACTTAGGGGAGACTTGTTTACGTCTAAAAATAATCGTCTTGTCAGTCGATGTTGAAAAACATGTGATTGTACTATTTGGCGAGGAAGCCTCCAAAACGGTCAATGCTAGAGTAACCGAGTGAGGGAGTTGATTATTTCTTGAGACTACTAACTTAGAACGTGGGTCTTCAGAGGCTAGGAACTGAGTAAAAGCATAGTGGAACTGGACAATAACACAATAAACCCAAGTTTTTTCCGCAATTTATCCCTTTATCTTTATGCTTTTATTTTTATATATTTTTTAGTGTAGCTTAAATCCAAAAATAATTGTACTTAATGCTCTATTGGAGAAGTTAAGGAACCCATAACTAAGGAACAAAGTTTCTCCCTTAGCGTCAATCGCTTGAAACAAATGAAATCACAATTGAGAAAACTTAGTCGTCCTCAGCAATTTTCAGCTTTCATCAACACATAACATTCACAATTTCTTTGTAGTTGCGTTTGAAACCATTTAGAATTATTTTCCATAGCACAAATATCTTTCCACCGCAACAATATAATCGCCGACAACACCCCATCCCCTAGATCTAAATTCCCCACAATATGTGATACATACTTTTCCACTATAAGCTCTTTCCAAAACTCTGTGTCTTCTGAGAAAATAATTTTCATCTCCTTTTTGCTAATAAGCTAACATTCACTACCCTCATGTATATAATCTTCAACTTCCTCCCTTTTCGGCTTGTGAAAATCCCCTCATATAACCTAGTTGATAATCCTATTCTTATGTAACCCACTCCAAAGAACTCCTTGTAATTTTTTTTTTGTCTAGTAACCTAGTGGTTAAAGCTTACAAAATTAAGTGTGGAGAAGCGGGGTGTCTGGAGTTCGAACCCCGACCCCTGCATAAATTATGCAATGTCTCTACCAACTGAGCTAAGTTCGTGGGGACAAACTCCTTGTAATTTAACTGACTCCCCTCACACCTTTCTGAAGCACCAACATATATGAAAGGGGATCATACTTAGAACCTAATTAGGAACGATCATCCTAGTAAGAATGGCATCTTAGTACCCCAAGAACCAAGTCTCTTCCTTAACACCAATCCTACAATTAAGAAAATATGACGTTATTATAAACATAAATTCCTCATGCACATTGATAGATACAATGTGAAGGTCTTATGAAGATGTTTTGTTTTGTGACGATAAATCGACCATTAGTATTGCGCATAATCTTGTTTAGTATGACATGACAAAACATATTGGGATTGACTGACATTTCATCAAAGAGAAGTAGGATAGTGGATCGATAACTACAATTTGTATTCCTTATGAGCATCAGCTGACATATTTACTAACAAAAGGTATATCAATCGAAAAATTCAGTCAACTTACTTGCAAGATGGATATGATAGATGTCCATTCACCAGCTTGAGAAGGAGTGTGGTAAATAATAATATGTTTAATTACTTTTATTTTTCATATGTGGCTTGTTAAGTAAGCTCGTTAAATTTAGATTATCTATTTAAAATCACCTCTTGGATCATTTTGAATCATTATTGAAATATATCAGTCTACACGCGTGCTACACGTGGTGAATTAAACAATTTTTTAATTTTATGAATAGAGGAATCAAACAATTATTCCAGCACATTTACGCTAACTCGTATCACTGCTTCTGCTCGTCGGTTTGTACCTTGTTTGTAGCCCGTGGATGTGGTACATATGGCGAGAGATGAAATCTTATCCATTAACGAGATAATGTCGGCTGAGAAGAGAAACAATGATTGAGCCACGTATCGAAGTAAATTTTGCTACAAAAATGAATGATCATTTTCATTGGAGTTACATTTATGTTTTGTCTCCACAAAAAACAGATTCAAAATTTGGGTGTTTCAAAACACTTGTTAAGGTAACTAATAAAATAACAGTTCAATACTTTTTAATCTTTTTTTAAGTTGATTTGACTACCTTTTACCACTTTCTAGTGTAATATCTATATTTATGTTTCCTTAATCAATATTATAAGAGCACTTTTTAACATTTTCTTAATTTGATTTATAAATCTAGATTTTTGTTGCCAAGTACTTCATTTGGCTATATTTATAAGCAAAAACAATTTTTTAGATGCATTGAATAACCAATGTATCCGATCTATATATAAATCAAATACATTAATTATTCAATAAACCTAAAAAATTATTTTTTGATTATAAATATGATTGGAGAGAATAGTTCATAAATTATATGAAAGTAAATTGTCCTGTAAGTTTCAACTCAAAGGGAATAACTTGAATTTATAAAGTCTCATTTGTAACATGAGTTGTAAAATGTTTATGACTCTCATCACCATTAATATGGTTTTTTTTAAAGACCATTAACATCTTTTTCGAAGAAAAAGACCATTAATATGTTAAATAGAAGATTTGGACGCAAGTTAAGAAATCAAATATATGTATTCAACATCTTAAAAATTTCAAAGGTTATATTTTTAATGTGAAACTAGTTTTTATTTCCATTTTTTATTTCACTTAGCAGGACCATGTATGCACACACATAAATGACTAAATTGACATGTTACATATACTATAAGGGCTGCTATATATGTTTATATAGTTTAAGAATTTATTTGACTAAATCGATGATTTATGAATTGAAGAAACTTAATAAATGTTACCTTGATATTTTTAAATGACAAATAATTTCAGATAAATAAATATTGCAAATGAGGTACTAATTAATAATGAAATATAATTAGTAGTATTTTGGTTTTTTAAATTATAAGGACATCGAATAATTTAGTACTTTAAAATTATAAAATGAAATAATAATTTAATATCTTAAATGAAATTTTGAATCAATTTATTCATCTGTAAAAATCTATTCAGACAACATTCATCAAAATAAGTGATACCGTTAAAATTACGATGTTAAATTCTAAACAATATACTAAATATAACCCACGTTCTTTGATTTAAAAACTAAATTTCCATTTCACAAATCTATAATATTAAATTGTTAAAAATAAAGTAGACACCTTTTATTTCTCAAACACTCATTTAACGCTCAACTTTCTCTTTATTTTTGTCTTCATATCTCATCACAATTTTTTTTGGTCGAGTAACTTAGTGACTGGAACTCACACATATTAAATGTGGAGAAGTGAGGTGTCTGGGGTTCGAACTCTGACCCCTGCATATATTATGCAATGTTCCTATCAACTGAGCTAAACTCACGGGGAATCTCATCACAAATTTATCACATATACAATATCACTCTTTTTATTTCTTTCTCTCTTAAGGTGTCAAATAGAGATTTGAGTGTTTGCAAAACATTTCTCTAAATTGTCTCACCTTGCAATTTAAAGAAAGATAAAGATCCATTGATTTACTTTTTTTGTTGGTTTTGATCCCCTTAGATAAAGTTAACCTATTCAAAACCCGATCAATTAGACACATCTTAACTAAAGTTTGAATTAGAGCAAAGTTTACATGGTCATAAGTCAAAATATAAAATATTTAGACAAATTCACATAAATAGAAAATTAAATAAAAAATTGTTTTTTTTAAATATTTTAATGATGTATATATTTTATGGGTGTGACTAAATGATTAATATTTATGGTTGTCATCACAGAAAAATTATACATTGTTGGTCATGTTTTAAAATACTAACACCTCCGGCCTAACCAGACCAACCCAAGGGGTTACCCTTCATTCTATTCTCTATAAAAACCAACCCATTAGGTCCTTCATTTCTCAAATCCCACGGTTCTTGTCTTCCTATATTGCGTGTGTCTGGGTGTAGATAAAAATGGCAGCTACTCATGGGAAAATAGTCTTGTTCATGTCTCTTGCAGCCTTTATGTTGTTTAATACCCAAAATGCATTCGTGAGTTGTGCTTTAACATCAGAGTTACAAAACAAAATTGCTAAAATCAACGAAGAGGGTCCTTATTTGGGTTTAATCATACCAAATTCTTTTGAACTTAACCCTCTTCTTCAAAATCCAGGCTATACTGCTAGTGACAACATCATAGATTTTGCAGGTAAGTACATGCGTCTATTCCCATTTAAGAGGACCAAGATTAAATTATTCATATGAAAAATCCAAGTTTATTTTAACTAGAGCTGCACTTATAGTAAACAAGTATAACAAACTAATTTATAAACCTTCACCGACTTCTAACACCATCAACAGAAAATAATCATGGAATTAAATTTACTAGGAAATACTTAATAATCTACTAGAACAAAAATAAAAAATAAAAGTAATAATCTATTAGTAATGTATGCTTTTTAATTTTCTTATTTACTGTTTTTTTTTATGGCTGATAACGAAGGAAGGAGATTTCGTTTTGGATCCATTGGCGACAAACCAGTTATATTGGTCATGACGGGATTGAGTGTGGTACGTATGGTTTTAGTTTTTGAGATTATTTAAATTAATTATTAGAATTACTTAATTAATGTGTCTAATATTTTTGTACTGATGCATGCATGAAATGTAGATAAACGCAGCTATAACAACACAGCTTCTGTTAAGCTTTTTCACAGTAGATGGAGTTGTTCATTACGGGATTGCTGGAAATGCAAACCCTTCTTTGCATATTGGAGATGTTGCTATTCCACATTATTGGGCTCATTTGGCACTTTGGAGCTGGCAGGTAGTACAGTCCACAATAATTCATAGTATACAGTATATAATCAATAAACAATTAACATGAAATTATGAATATATAGTAAAAAAATACTACTGAAGAAATCATTTATAAAAAATAAATAAAGCAAAAATTTAGTATTTTCTATATCTCAAGCTAGCTTTTGGCTTTTTTATTTGTCCATAAAAATCTCAACTGTTAAATTTAATATAATATATATATAAATTAAAGTTGAGTTGGAGTTTTGACCAAAAAAAAAAATTTGAGTTGGACTGTTTTATAACTATCTTCGAAGGACTTTGAACATCATCCCTTCGAATTAAAATGTTATACTCTTATCAATGGACTAATCAACACCTTTTTTTTAACAATATATAACATATAATATAATATTAATGTGCTCGTATATTGGACCATTTTATCACTTTATAATGCAAAATAATACGTGGAGATAAAAAAAAAAAAATTGTTACCCATAATCAATTGTTTTGGTAGATAGACAAAATGACAAAGTCATTATAAACTCACATACACAAGAGGAGGTACCGGGGTTCGAACTCTGGTCATGGACGTCCGACCTAACAGTTTCGGCATTTTATCAGTTGAGTTAGGATTTGCAGACTTTACCCATAATCATTATAGACACCGACGACAAATAAAGAAAGGTTGAACAAATATTGTTTTTTCCTTAAAAAAACTAATTTTGTTTCTTATAAAAAAAAAGGGAATATTGTTTCCGGATTTAAAAAAAAAACTAATATAGTAATATTATATGTTTGTTGTTACAAAATTAATTACCAAATGTTTTTTTAAAGGAAAAACCACTATTTTTCCACAATAAACCAAAATTAAAACAGAAGTCAAGTGAGTACTCCAACTTGATATAAAATGATACGTTTGTGTACACACACGTATGTATGTTGTATGTATGTATGTTTGTACGTACACTAAAAAAAACTTGGATATTCAGAATAAAGACCGATTAATTCGAGAGTCCAATCTCAATGTTCAATTATGTGAGCCAAATTTAAAGCAAGAGCAAAAATTTGTATGAATTAGCACATCAAATTTGGTCGGTGGAAATCGAACTTGAGACATTAAGAGAAACACACTTCAAGGTTCCAAGTGCGTTTTAATATATACACCTATAATTTATACTTTTTTACATGAATTTGAATCTATAGTTACATGTATATTGGGTATGTAATTTTAGATTTTTGCGGTTAATTTTTAACTCTTCAATTTTTAAAGTAAAATTATTGAGAGTAAGAATATCTTTAAAATTATAAATATAGGTAAAGATTTTTTTTAGATAGTAAGACTTTATTGAAATGAAAATATTGAAGGTTAGAAAAAAGGTTATTACCAACTTTTCTTTTCTTTTAACCAAGAAAAAGAAATTGCATATTTGATTATGTCCTAACACTAAAATGTCTCTTTAGTTAACAATGGAGTTGTACTTATAAGATATGAGACAATTCGTACAATGTTTTTTTTGTTACAAGTCATACAATGTTTTAAAAATACTACGAGTTATGCGACAATTAAACTAGTTTCCAAAAACATTTATTTTATTCAAATAACCTTTTTTATTCAAATAACTTAATAGCTTAATCAAATTACCTGTAGGTAATTTTGTTTTTTACAAATCATGTAGTTGAAAACAACATTAAGGCCTGCTTTGTCAAAAAAAATAATTAAAGGCCTGTTTGTTACTAATTTAAAGAAAAATGTAATTTTAATACTCAATAATTTAAGATAACTTTTTAAATGTTTTTTAAAAGACAGGCCTTATTTTGCGTCTATTTACATAATTAAAATTATATATATATATATTTTTAAATAGTCTTACAAACATGTAACCAAAAAAAAATAGTCTTACAAACTTTTTATTTAGAAATGATTCATCTATAAAAATGATTTTTATTTTCACAAAACAACTATAAAAATGATACCCCTTAAAAAAAACTATACGTATGTTACATTTTAAAAAAAAAAAAAAAAAAAAACATAAAAAAAAA
>Ga0228710_1006254_pt1 | contig 18168 bp, 12 predicted proteins | sample MedpolnodulmetaG_FD_177995 | JGI IMG/M metagenome (GOLD analysis project Ga0228710, IMG submission 177995) | Root nodule microbial communities from Medicago polymorpha collected in Santa Monica, California, United States - pink nodules | ecosystem: Host-associated > Plants > Roots > Nodule...
AACTTGTAATCTGACATTACATTTTAGTGGAACTCTCCTTGGAAGTGCAAGGGGGATAGGACTACTTCCGGTTTGTGGAAGGAACCTGTATAATTGCTTGTGTTCTTTCTTTCTCTGTTCTCTTACTTATTATCCGCTGCACTAAGACTCTAAACTATTTCAGACTCTGAATCTGGGAACAGTTTTTCAGAACGTAAAGAAAGAAGTTTTTGAAAACACAATTCAACCCCCCCTTCTTGTGGTTTTTCTTATCACTCTTTGTAAAGGAAAACTTAGGTCTATGATCAGCAGAACATTTCCCCATTTTCTTAGGTTTTGGGATAGTACCTTTGAGGCCTTTAGTTGTCTCTTTGTCAAACACAACACTACATCTAAGGCAGAGCATTACCTCAGAATTCTTCAGCTTGCATCGATTGAGGAAGTCAATCAATTCTTCTTCAGCTGTAGGATAGGCTATCTTTAACTTCTCGTCGAACTGAGGCTCTGGAGCAGTCTCCTCGACGTGTTCTGCTTCTTTTGTGATGTCCACCATTTGACGTTATGCCATTTCAGTTTCTGCTCCTACTTCTGCTTCGACAGACAGGTTCTTGACAGCATCAATAATTGCTTCAACCATATTGCAGCCTGCAATGTCAGTGTACATCATGCTTGCTTCTTTCAAGGGATCAAAGTCTACTTGCATTTGAGGCTTTGGCTTGTTTCCAAACTTCAGTCTGCCATCATTAAGACCCTTCTGAACCAAATTCCTGAAAAGGGAACATCGAGAGGTGTTATGTCCCAAGAAGTTATGATATTTACAAAAACCTCTTTTCTGACGTTGTTCTAGTGGTGGAATTTTTACATCCTTAGGAACTACCACTTGACCACCAACAACTAAGAGATCATAAATCTCATCGCATTTGGTTACGTCGAACGTATATGTCTTGGGGACATATCTTTCATTGCTTGTCTCGACAGGGTTATTCCCATCGGAGGGCCTCAACGATTTACACGTATAAGGGGGCCATGGTTTCAACTCAGCAATATCAACTTCCTTTATTTCGACATCACCAAAGTTTATGTCGAATTCTTGGTTGCTTTCGTCTGATGCGATATAAGCAACCTTTTCTTTCCTGAAATGCTTTTGAGTTCTGGCTTTTTTAGCCTTTAGTCTTTCGACATGTCGAACTTTATCGGCCAACTGGGCCATATCCCTCAAGTGTTGAGTGTCGAGTTTCTTCCTAATGGAATAATCTAGGCCACCAGCGGCCATTTCGACTAACTCATGTTCAGGCACTTGAGTGAAACATCTTGCCTTTAACAATCTGAATCTATTAAGATGATCATCAATAGACTCAGTGGAACTTCTCCTAAAACTCGCCAATTCCTTTAGACTGATCTTCGATTGGCCCATGTAGAATTGTTCATGGAATAACCTTTCCAATTCAGACCAATGTTGGATAGAATGCGGTGCAAGAGTAGTGAACCATGTGAAGTTATTCTTTGTTAGAGTATTAGGGAAGAATTTCAACCTTAAATTCTCATCATTTGCTAGGTCTCCTGCCTCCGTCAAATATCTTGCGATATGTTCGACATTGGACTCACTGGTATACCCTGCAAATTTAGTGAACTTAGGAATTTTATAACCCCTAGGAAGTTCAGATTGTAATACCAATTCCGACAAAGGAGAAACAAAGTTTGGCCTATGAAGGCCTATGTTTAAACCATTTTGAGCCATTATGTTTTCAACCAAATTGGCTATATTGTTATGTGCTCCTATGTTTTGTTGTCGGACATTCCGAACAACTTCATCGGCATTATCATTTCGATCTATCAAGATCACTTCAAGTTGACAGTATAACTGGTTCGACCAGTTAGGGTTGAGGCATATGTTTTTGCCTCTGAACCATTTGTTCAACTAACCGCAACGATTGTTGATTTTGTATTTGTGTAACCGGTTTGTAAACCGGTTTTATGGGTGCAAAGAAACCTGATATTCTCCTCATTTAAGTGGTTAAGGCTTGGTAACTCCGGTTTGTGTCCCTTATCAAAGGATTAAACACGGTACCAATTTGTTGCGTTAACAAATTAACCATTTGATGGTTACTCTCGTCCATTTGCTATCTCAACAAATTCATCGAATTTGTCGTTAATGGTATAGGATTTGGACTAAAAGTACTATAACTTAAGGGACTACATACGTTGTGCATAACAAACGGATTTCCTTGGTCGTCAAAAACGGAATCACTATTATGTACATTTGCCATCATCAAAGTTGGCATACCATACGGTTGTTCCCTCGAAACGTTCTGTATATTTACATTTTGATCATCAAGTCTAGACCTATTTGAAGGAGCACTAGTACTTGGTATGCTGGTAGTCGATGGAACACTAGCGATGAATGGGGGTATAACGATTCCCATTTCTAGTCATTTGAGTGGACGTAGAAACGGTCAAAGGATCGGTTACTCCCATGTCTGTCGAGCCTAGCATGACCATGGTTGCCCCCACAGGGGTCGACACGTTTAAATCTCATAAAGGAAAGGTCGCTTGTAAAGGTTGTGCTTGTGAAGATAATTGTGAAGAGGATGAACTAGCACGAGGCATCGATTTACCACTTCTCAAATGCATACACAAACAATATTGGTGTTTTTAGAAATAAAGTTACCCAGAAATAGTAACAAAATTCTTAAAACAGATCTCTTCAAAGAGATGGGTTTTGAAAAAGTTTTTGAAAACGGTTTTTTTATTTTGAAAAAAGTTTTGAAAATAAATTGCACAAACTGGGTTACACTTGGCGTGCCAATTTATTTGCCTGTGATTTTGGCAAACAGGGCTAGTTCTGATTATTACAAGTGAGATCGAACTAGAAATCTCAAGACCATTGCGAAAAGGTTTTTATTGAAAAAGAGTTTGAAAAAAGGTCTCGAAATGCACTCAGGTTGCTTATAGAGCAGGACGAGTTTGATATACAAAAAGGCACTGTCTCTCGACAAGTTTAAGAATGCGATAATAAAGCTCAAAATAAAGCAAGATAAAATATAAAAGTAAGTTTACGCACGCAAACTCAAGGAAAAGGTAAAATGCAAATGCATTAAAATAAAAGGGGTGTTCTAAAAATCAGTTTACATACATTCTGTACAACTCGTTTCCTTAGACGCTAGTAGTTTGAGTGTTGTAGAATTCTGTATATGATTTGTGACCTGCTTTCCGGCTTGGAAACTACAATTTATACTAGAAAACTAGATGGCGAACCACTAACTCCATGATCGACACTTCTTCCATCTTGGACAACCATTTTCCCCACGTTTTCTATTAAAAGGAAACCGCTTCCTTGCTTGAAATCGTGCTTTACGCCTTTTTTCATGCCTTCGACGCGCAACTACTTTGCTTTGTCGAAACTCCAATGCGCCTTAGGCTTGATGCTTTGTCGAAGCTTCTGAAAGCTCTTCGATTCCTACAAAGTGATAGGTCAAACAAATGTCGACCATGTTAAATGAGCTTGTGAAATTCACAAGCTAACAGTTACAAGCTAACTCTCTAACATAAATGAATAGTTATGAACCATGATATGATACGATTATGTTATGCTATGAAATATTTATATGCTTATGTATCAAGACAAGATTATGAGAGCACGTTGTTGACGATCTTAGTACCTCCCCCGATCGTCCAGTTCAGGATAATGTTATGAATAGGTCTTGATGCGTTTATAGTATCTTCACGTAGCGGTCTTAGTTTCCCCTGACCGCCATGACATGCAGAGCATATTACAAGACTTGTGGAGTATGTTATGTATAAGCTTATGACGATCCTAGTTATGCATGATCGTTTAATTAAGCATGATTCACACACGTATAATCAAATGAATGGTTGTGTTGTAGACACGTGGTGACCATAGGTTTCCCCGAGGTTTCCTATAGCCTAGGATTAGGTAGAACTCATTGAGACATTATGTCTCATCCCAATCCTTTCATGTTTCAGATCAATAGGTTATGTGGCAAGAGACGGTAAGCAGGAAGCTGAATGGATTAACATCAAGTACATGTTCATACCGGTTGTAAATTATTGTTATGGATTCAAGTGGTTACTATAAGAATATATTGGATTCCTAAGATTATTGTTTAAATGTACGAATTTGTACCAATGTAAATATTCATTAAGGTTGTTATGTTGTAAAATTTAATGTATCCAGTACTAAGATAATGCACATACTAAATTTTCTAGATACGTTTAGTATGGGTATTACTTTTGGTATCAAAGCAGGTTGATTCAGATCGTGCAATGGGTCATTAGGTTTCAACCAATGTATTGAAACCATTGAGTTCCGAGTATTTATTCTAAGTGTTGTTGCTAGCTGAGCCTGATCAACTCAATCTAGTATATGACAGTTAGAACGGATGTCTGAGAGCTGAATAAGTCCTAGGAGGAACGAAGCGTTTTATGGGGATGAATCAGGAAGTCAGAACCCAGAACAAGAGATGGTGTAGAATTACCTAGAGACAAAAAGTTGCCTATAGACTGAGAAGGTGAAGATGGGTTCCTCCAGGACGCAAAAATGTTAAGAATAAGATAGAGTACCCCAATAGTGTCGGACACATTGTTGAACGGTGCCTCGTATACAGGAGAGTGAAAGAATCAGGATTATCCGAGGAATGATCTGAAGCTTTAAGTAGGAGTCGTGATTGAGGAACAGAAGTGTGATGCAGAGTAAAGCGATGCCCCTAAACGCAGATTCAAGGTTACATAATGAAAAGGAATTTAGGAAGGGGAAGTAAGTTCTTCGGATTGAGGACTATTGTAATGATTGAGACGAAACGTCACCTCTCGTTGCTATGGAGTAAAGGAGGAATAATAAGTTAACAGGGTTTAATAATCTAAGGGATGAATGAAGTCAAGCTAAATCAACATAATGTCGAGGACGAGAACATGTTAAGAGATAATCGGGACCTTGGAGTTATGAGAATCGATGTTTGAGACAACATGATTTCCTAGGTCTTTTGAAGTTATAATTCTTTCTTCGAATCTATGTTTTGCTTGATTAACTCGCTAATACTTGTCATAATGATGAATCATAAAATTTACATGGTTTTTAAAATTGATACATGCATTTGGGTGATTGGAATTGGTGTTTTTCAGCTAAATGTGAATCCTGCAGGTCCTAGTCTGTCACAACTCGCTTAAAGCAAGCTAAACTCATCTGGAGCCTGTGAACTCCAGAGAGAACTCGCCTAAAGCGAGTCTGGAGCAAGCAACTCGCTTGGAACTCACCTGGAGCGAGTTTTGACAGCACAGTTGTGTTGTCAACCCGTTTCGTGGTTCTATAGTATCGTCTGGGACCGAGATTCACTATACTTTCTTATATGTGTAACCCTCTACACCAATGACCCATATACTAGTATTACAAAGTTTTCTTTAAGGAAAAATTAATGAGCAAGTATTGGCATTATTAAGCAAAGCATAGTACACGAGAATAGGAATGTGCATATGTTATACCCTATAAGTCGAAGTGTTCGGAAAGAATCTTAAGTGTGTGTACCACTATGTACGAATGGAAGGATGCAAGTGAATTCAACCCTCAAGCATGTAGTACCGGTTCAAAGGAAAGCGGTGCGATAATATGATACGTCAGTCATGCGAATTAACCTTATGAAGCAGTGAGAAAAGTAAACAAGCCCATATGTTCGCAACATGTAAACTCCAAGGATGATATGAGAATTAAGATAATTATACAGCAATAAGGTTGTGAAATTCCACGAGTCTCAACAGATTAATATTTATAAACCAGAGTAGCGCAGCAGAGATTGATTAGTAAAGAATTTACGGAATATGCAAAGCCATGGACCTCAGAACAGAATTTTCATGAGATATGATAAGTGGTGTAAGACCAAGCAAGTGACCGTATCCAGTGAGAATCTTAATATATGAATAAGGAATTAAAAAAAACAGTAGATTCAGCAATGATGAGACCCAAGTGATCGGAAGGACGTAGTAAGAGTAGGATGAACGTATTCTTACCTAAGTAAGTCAAGAGAAATTGAAATCGTCTCTAGTATGGTAATTGGGTTGCTCAGTTTGGTGATTTTGAGTATACGCAAGATTTATCAGTCAGCTAGAGAGGAGTTTTGCGTGAGGCAAAAGGAATGAATGTAGTGTCCAGAAGGTTTTCTTATGACTCGAAGTAACATTTGATACATCAAGCGTAGTAATAAGTATCTGATGTGGAAAGGCACTACCCGAAACAAGATTGATAGCACTCGGGCCTTATCTAGATGTGAAGTTTTGACGGTTCAAGCTCGGTACCCTTGAAATGTAGGAAAAAGATGTCGTCGTGCGAATAAAGATCCTTCGTGACCTATGCTATGCAACTATGTATGTTTAAGTTATGAATATAATATGAAGTGGAACATGGGAGAACTCGCCCTTGGGGTTAGGAGTTTCACTATATAAGGAAGTATGTTGCCTAGATTTGGTATATTGTGATTCATGTCTCTTTTATGCCATGCTTGTTAAATGATATTAATACTTGCCATAGTACTGTTTTCTAGTGTAGGTATGCATTGGGGAACTTGGAATTGAGGATGTTGATGTCAAATACGAATTTTGCATTTCTGCGACAAAAGAAATACGCCATAAGCGAGTAAACTCGTTTAGAGCGTGCAAACTCCAGAGCCAACTTGCCATAGGCGAGCCTAGGGTGAGTTGCACAACTTTCTAAAAATGTGTTGGCTCGTCCTGTGGTTATACGGTGCCATTATAGGCCCGGTTTCACAATACTTTCTTAATATATATATATATATATATATATATGTGTGTGTGTGTGTGTGCGCCTCTTTGTAACAAGAGCCCGAATGCTACTATTTAAAGTTTTCTTGAAAGAACAATGCCAAACAATTATTGTCATTTAAGTAAGCATGATTCACACACGTATAATCAACCGAATGGTTGTGTTGTAGACACGTGGTGACCATAAGTTTTCCCGAGGTTGCCTATAGCCTAGGATTAGGTAGAACTCATTGAGACATTATGTCTCATCCCAATCCTTTCATGTTTCATATCAACAGGTTATGTGGAAATAGACGATATGAAGGAAGCTGAATGGATTAACATCAAGTACATATTCGTACCGGTTGTAGATTATTGTTATGGATTCAAGTGGTTACTATAAGAATATATTGGATTCCTAAGATTATTGTTTAAATGTACGAATTTGTATAGATGTAAATATTCATTAAGGTTGTTATGTTGTAAAATTTAATTTATCCAATACTAAGATAATGCACATACTAAATTTTCTAGATACGTTTAGTATGGGTATTACAACTATTGTCTTGTTAATTTTAAATGTTAAAAAAGTTTTCTCTATAGTTGTTATTGCAACCGAAAATACCAAACTATTACAAATAAATTTATCAATTATGTAGTAATTTTTTAATTCTTATTTATGCAAATTTTTGACAACTGAACTTGTATGATGTAGTTCAATGTTTATTATTTTGAATAACTGTATATAAATATTTACCAATTAATTCAAGAATAATATATTTTTTGGGGTAGTCGGTTGTACATAGGGTTGACAATGAACCGAACCAACTCGATTAAATTTCGAAATTCGATTCAACAATTGATTCGTCGAACTTGGTTCACGAACCAAATGAGCCAAACTTGAGCTGAAAATTAAGTTCGTCAACTAATTGAGATGAACTTGAACTATATGTAGTTCGACTCGTTTGGTTCATGAGATAACTCAACGATATATATATATATATATATATATATATATATATATATATATATATAACACTTACAAAAATATTTTTAAATTTATACATAATTGATTTTACACAATTAGATAATTGATTATATATATATAATACTTTAAAAACTAAGATAAACACTTAGCAATAATAGGATAAAATTAGTACATTAAAATTGATAGACAACGTCATACACAATGTTGTTGTAGTTGTTAAGGATTTCAAAACTAAAATAGTCCCGCATCGGAATATGCTTGAAAAACATAGGATTATCTATAATAAGAGAAACATATACTAAAAGAAGGCAAAATTGGATTTGGTGGTTGCATACCAGTGTTAATTACTATATGTAATAATGTCCTCATCCAGTCCATTAAAAAATGGTATAAATTCTAATATATTTATGGGTCAAAAATTTAAACTTTTTGACTTTTGAGTTACGTGGTTCAAGTGACTTTACTCATTTCTATACCTAAAGCTATGTATTTTGAACAAACGAAATGAACCTAATGAGCCGAACCAAACTGTTCATGAATTTTAAACGAGCCGAACTTGAGCTGGAAAAAAAATCGTGCAAACTCGAACCGAGGTTCGAACCGAATCAATTCTTAACGAGTCGAGTCGAACTCAGAAATATTCAATTCGATTCGACTCATTTCCGACCCTAGTTGTACATAAGTGCTACGCCAATGTTCCTAAGATCCCAACTTTGAAAAAGTTGAAAAAATATGCTATTTTTTGCAATAATAACCCAATAGTGTTGACTTTGATTACTTTAATTATATTGTGTTGGATGGATGACCGCGACAGGCAGATGCATTCAGATCGTACATGTTGCTGGAGTGGGCCTGGTCACACTGCTACTCCTGTACAAGGATGATTATTATAGGACCATAAAATACCGGGAAGTTTATTTATTTATTAGAAAAAATGTTAATAAAAGAATAAAAACATTTTCTCTGTTGTAATTGCTTCATGTGTCCCTACGCGAGGATTACGTTACACGTGCCTTTCGATGTTCTTCATCACACGCCGCATAACCTACAGACAGTTATGACCAACGCGCGTCTATATAAGGGTGAACTTGCTTCACCTTCAAGGTACGATTCACTTTACACAACACTTTCTACACACTCTTTCTCAAATCCATTATTGACTTGAGTATCAGAGTGCTAACGTGTCTGCAGGCACCTTTCGTTCCACCGCAAAGACTCATTGCCGCCGTACCGTAAGTTGTTACCGTCACACCAGAGCATTATCTGCCGCCGCTGCCACTCAACTGTTCTCACCAGACAGTTCAATGTTCAACCTTTATATATTCATATTATGTTCAAAAACATGTCAAAATTATATCCATTAAGGACAAAAAATAAAACAAAAGATTTTGTGAGGATGAAAACATCTCATTTTATGTTTTAAAAACTAAAAACAAAATTTGATATATTTATAAGATTTCGTGGGAAGAAACAAATACCTAATCGAAGAAAATTAAGTCCCTTGTTCCGTAGATTGAAAGCACAAGAGAATCATTCCTATAATGTTCTATATGGTGCTCGACATAGTTGTTGTTGTTGTTTTAATCGTTGTTATTGCTTTTTAGTAGATAAGGTGTTACCGGTTCTTCTGAATCATCATTTGCACGTGTTATTATAAGATATTTATAATGCGCAAAAAAAAAATCTGAAAAACCATACTAAATCACACGTAGTGGAAAACAACATATGCACTTCTATGTAAACTTGTCTAATTAATTTGCCCAACAAGTTTACCATTCAAAGTAATGAGTTTGAAATCAAAATGACTATTTAACAAACATTTTATTTCCACAACATGGAAAATATGATATGATTGTTTATTAACAAAGATAACATCACAACAATTACCAAACCTAGATTTAGTTATAGCTAAATTAGGGGTCTTATACTTAGTGGTGTAGCTTTTGACTATTCAAAGCATAATTACATTCCATTATTAGTAATTGAAAAATGTCATTTTCTTCCGTGATTTCATAAAATAAGATGTCTAGATTTTTGTTGAGTCACTTAACTTGTCATTTAATTTTAAGTCCATTTAGTATATGCACTTTTACTTCAAGTCGTTTAGATCTATGCACTTTAGTTCTTGTTATTTTAAACATTCATTGCTTCTAATTAATTTTTCTTTAACTCCAAAATATTTACTTGGAATAAGTTTACCATCGCTTATTCAACAAATTTCATCCATAAATCCTGAACTATTTTTAGAGGCATTTTAAAAACTATCAACACACAAAATCTCTCACTCGTACTGATTATCCTTGGCGAGGAATCATTGTAAAGACTATCATAGAATATTCAATATTGAACTTGAACGTGAATATTCTTCCATTATTTATTTTAAACCCATAAAAAATACATTAAATGTATAGATAACTAAAATTTATTGCGGAGGGTGTAACTTGTTGCCACATTTGCATTTCCATGACTCCGGATAATACCCAGGGATCTCTGGTGGATGCACTTGCACAATAACAGGTTTGCATGGAGTACAATCATCACACCTATTTATGCAATTTGGAGGATGTGACCCATTTATACTAAGAAGCCTCGTCGACAAAACCTTTGTCTTATCTGATTTTTCTTTTGACAACATCTCTTGTCGATTTTTGTCGACATACTGACAAAAAAAAAATCAAAATATTACCACAAAATATTGATAAGATAATAGAAATACAAATCATATTTCTCTTATCAAATTTACATATAACAAGAATGAAATTTTTATTTTGTTCATGAATGTTATGAATTCATTTCTTAATAATGATTTTAATCTTAACATGAATCAATTTCAAATATTCAAGAAATACAACTCAATGTTATATGTAAAAAATCAAGAAGCATAACAGGATCTCTTAGAAACTTGAATTAGCCATAACCAAAGTATACTTTTTGGTATTGTAAAAGCGTTGAATATATGAATTACATTATTATACTCTAAAACTCTTACAATGTCACTATAATTATTGTTTAAGCAGATATTTTGGACTATATCTCCATATAAAATTTCCTTCATTGCAGAGTTAGACCTAGGTAGCTTAATTAGTTAAAATGCAGTACAATATTGATGTTACACATAATAAGAGTGAAAATAAGACATATATTTTGAACAAAAAAGATTAAGTGGCAATACCTGATTATCTATAGTAGATCTGAAAAATACAGGACACCTGGTATCTACAATGTAAAGGACTCGAGGGTGTTAATACAATGAAAAAGATGTGATGGGATAATAATGTTAAATAAAAACAATATATATATCATAAGTTAAGAAGTATTGGAGAAGTATCATCAAAGAATTGTATACCTAAACAGGTAACAGGCAACGCAGTAGTACTGTTGAAGATCATTGTGAAAATTGAGAGCAAGAAAAATAAGGCATGCAAAATATTGGTTGCAGACATATTGGTAATTCTCGTTTTCTTTGTGAGAAGAAGAAAAAACTATTTATGATGCTATTAAGAACACCACTAGCTAGTTTGCTTGTGTGAGGATAAAAACATTAGCTAGTCTGTGTATATATTGTAGGAATTTTTAATTTATTAATTTTATTTTAAACTATTCTTATTAATTTTATTAATTATTATAATGAATTAGTTTTTTCTTTTGACTTCGTAACGTTATTTATTTTAAAGTATTCTTATTAATTTTATTAATTATTATAATGAATTAGTTTTTTCTTTTGACTTGGTAACGTTATTTATTTCAAAGTATTCTTTGCACGTTTCTCTTCTTTATAGTAACGTTACCTTGTACTGATTCATTCCTAATTAATAGGAGTTTTATTTTTGTAACGGTTTTGAAGCTTGACTCTCTCTATTACTTCCCAATTTTTCGGTTTTGTTTTCCACTAGAATAATAACTCCTTTTACCGTCTATAAATTGAAAAATATGTAGCTGTTAGCCTGTAAATTTCATAGGCTCATTTATTATGATGGACATTTGTTTGACCTATCACTTTGCAGGAATCGAAGAGCTTTCGGAAGCTTCGACAAAACATCAAGCCTAAGACGCATAATTGTAGTTTCGACAAAGGAAAGCGGTTGCGCATCGAAGACAAGCAAAAGGGCAGGAAGCACGATTTCAAGCAAGGAAGCGGTTTCCTTTTAGTGGAAAACGTGGGGCAAGTGGTTGTCCAAGATGGAAGAAGTGTTGATCACGGAGTTGGTGGTTCACCATCTAGTTTTTTAGTATAAATAGTAGTTTCCAAGCCGGAAAGTGGGTCGCAAATCTTATACAGAATTCTACAACACTCAAACTATCGGCGTCTAGGGAAACGAGTTATACAGAACGTATGTAAACTGATTTGTAGATCACCCCTTTTATTTAAATGTATTTTCATTTTACCTTTTCTTGAGTTTACGTGCGTAAACTTACTTTTATCTTGCTTTATTTTAAGCCTTTTTATCGCACTCTCAAACCTGTCGAGAGACAGTGTCTTTTTCATATCAAACCCGTCCTGCTCTCTAAGCAACCTGAGTGCATTTCGTGGCTTGTAATAATCAGAACTAGCCCCTATTTGCCAAAATCACAAGCAAACAAATTGGCACGCCCAGTGGAACCCACGTTATGCAATTGATTTTCAAAACATTTTTCAAAATAAAAAAACCGTTTTCAAAAACTTTATTAAAACCATCTCTTTGAAGAGATCCGTTTTTAGAATTTTGTTACTATTTTTGGGTAACTTTATTGTTAAAAACACCAATATTGTTTGTGTATGCATTTGAGAAGTGGTAAATCGATGCCTCGTGCTAGTTCATCCTCTTCACAATCATCTGAAGGTGAGAAAAACGCAAGAAGGGGGGTTGAATTGTGTTCGCTTGTTTTCTTTGTTTTCTCCTACTGAAGTCATTAATTAGAAACAGATAGAGTTCAGCTTCTGAAGTGATAATCAGAATCTAAATGCAGCGGATAAAAATAGAGAGAGGGAGAGAGAGAGAGAGAAGAAAGACACAAAGCAATTATACAGGTTCCTTCCACAAACCGGAAGTAGTCCTGTCCCCCTTGCACTTCCAAGGAGAGTTCACTAGAAATGTAATATCTCATTACAACTGCTCATTGCTACAACTAGCAAGAGACTTCAAATTACTCAAGCACAACTGCAAGAGATTTCCTATGCTCAAGAACAAAATCAAGAGACTTCCTATGCTTAAGCACACAAGCAAGAGACTTCTATTCAAACAGAATTACAAAGAAATTTGTTTGAGATTGAACACTTGATATACAATCAGTGGTGTTCACAATGCAAATCAGATACAGACTCTTAAGACTCCAGAATTTCTAAGATATGAACTTTGATAAGAAATTATAAGTGAACTTTTGATGTGAAACAATTTCGGCAAAGCTTTGGCACTTGTGAATATGAGTCTTGAGTTTCTAAACAACAGGTCTTCACTCCTTTATATAGAGGTGTGAAAGATACGTTGTAAATTGCCACCACATCAAATAGAGTCGTTTGAAACTTGATCAGATCACCAATGATCTTATGCCTGATTTGGTTATTGTCCTATGAAGGATCAATTTCAAATCCATTCCAAGTCCGGAGGAACGCTGGTGCAGACATAGCTGTTGTTCTTGTCCTGTTGCAAACACAAAACAGAGTAGTGGAGATAGTGGTTGTACACTTCGTACAATTGTCCTTTTTCAACTCTCTCCAACGAATAAGCATCCAATGACTTCAATCTTCATTTGAACAACATTTGAAGTTCTTCAGTCTTTCAACTTCTGATGATCTTCAGCTCCTGATGACCTTCAGATGCTTCTGATGACGTCAGCTTCTGGTGACCAGCTTCTGAAGAGAGTGCTTCTGATGACGTCAACTTCAGGACCACTTGTCTTCAGAACCTCTTTTCTTCAGCTGCTTCAAGTTTCCTTCTTGTTGATTCCATTGCTCTGATTTGTTCTTTCAGAACCTATGCCTTAATTAAGACACTTAAAATTTTGTCTATGGTCCTGCACACTTAAACAAATATTAGCATATCCAATTGACAATTTTTAATACCTTGTTATCATCAAAACTTAAAGGGTAATGTTAAACATATTTTGTTCCAACATCATCTTCACAAGCACAACCTTTACAAGCGACCTTTCCTTTAGGAGATTTAAACATGTCGAACCCTGTGGGGCCAACCATGGCCATGCCAGGGTTGATGGACATGGGAGTAACCGCTCCTTCGACCGTTTCTATGTCCACTCAAATGACACGATCATAAATGGGAACCGTTACACCCACATTCACCGCTAGTGTTCTATCGACTACCAGCATGCCAAGTACTAGTGCTCCTTCAAATAGGCCTAGACTTGATGATCGAAATGTAAATATACAGAACGTTTCGAGGGAACAACCGTATGGTATGCCAACTTCGATGATGGAAAATGTACATAATAGTGTTTCCGTTTTTGCCGACCAAGCAAATCTGTTTGTTATGCACAACGTACATAGTACATCAACTTCTTGTACTTTTGGTCGAAATACTCTACCATTAACAATAGATTCGATGAATATGTTGAGACAACAAATGGACGAGAGTAACCATGAAATGGTTAATTTGTTAACGCAACAAATTGGCACCGTGTTTAATCCTTTGATAAGGGACACAAACCGGAGTTACCAAGCCTTAACCACTCAAATGGAGAGAATAGTAGATTTCTTTGCACGCCCACAACTGGTTTACCAACCGGTTACACAAATACAAAATCAACAATCGTTAAGGTTACTTGAACAAATGGTTCAGAGGCAACAGCTTGTGCCTCAACCCCAACTAGTCGAACCAGCAATACAGGGTCATCCTGAAGTGATCTTGATAGATCGAAATGATAATGCCGATGAAGTTGTTCGGAATGTCCGACAATAAAACATAGGAGCATATAACAACATAGCCAATTTGGTCGAAAACATAATGGCTCAAAATGGTTTAAACATTGGCCTTCATAGGCCAAGCTTTTTTTCTCCTTTGTCGGAATTGGTATTACAATCTGAACTTCCTAGGGGTTATAAAGTTCCTATGTTCACTAAATTTGCAAGGGATACTGTCGAACATATCGCAAGATATTTGACGGAGGCAGGAGACCGAGCAAATGATGAGAATTTGAGGTTGAAATTCTTCCCCAATTCTCTAACAAAGAATGCCTTCACATGGTTCACTACTGTTGCACCGCATTGATCCAGCATTGGACTGAATTGGAAACGTTATTCCATGAACAATTCTACATGGGGCAATCGAAGGTCAGTCTAAAGGAATTGGATAGTGTTAAGAGAAGTTCCACTGAGTCTATTGATGATCATCTTAATAGATTCAGATTGTTAAAGGCAAGATGTCACTATATGAATTACATTATTATACTCTAAAACTCTTACAATGTCACTATAATTATTGTTTAAGCAGATATTTTGGACTATATCTCCATATAAAATTTCCTTTAATGCAGAGTTAGACCTAGGTAGCTTATTAGTTAAAATGCAGTACAATATTGATATTACATATAATAAGAATGAAAATAAGACTTATATTTTGAATAAAAAAGATTAAGTGGCAATACTTGATTATCTATAGCATATCTGAAAAATACAGGACACCTGGTATCTACAATGTAAAGAATTCGAGGGTGTTAATACAATGTAAAAGATGTGATGGGATAATAATGTTAAATAAAAACAATATATATATATATATATATATATATATATATCATAAGTTAAGAAGGATTGGAGAAGTATTATCAAATAATTGTGTACCTAAATAGGTAACGGGCAACACAATAGTACTGCTGAAGATCATTGTGAAAATTGAGAGCAAGAAAAGCAACGCATGAGAAATATTGGTCGCAGACATATTGGTAATTCTCGTTTTCTTTTTGAGAAGAATAAAAAAACTACTTATGATGCTATTAAGAACACCACTAGCTAGTTTGCTTGTGTGAGGATAAAAACACTAGCTAGTGTGTATATATATTTTATCTAAATGAAAAAACAACCTTTTTAAACAAATTTTTTATTCATTAAAAAATAAAATTTAAATAATTATTATTATTTTCTTAATGATAATTATGTTTTAACTATTCCGAAATTATATAAAATGGTAGTTGTTATTTTTCGTTGCGATGAAAAAACTGGTTATGGTATGTTTATTAATTACTAATATTATTACTTCTTCAAAAAATTATTAATGTTATTACTATATTATTTTTGAAATTCCGGCACAGGCTAGATTTCAGATGTTTTATACGATGTTGCAACATCAAACACAAACAGGATGTCGAGTAAGATGTTTCAACATCGAGCTAGCAGAAAACAAACAGAACAAGGAAAATAAAGAGCATAAAAGTAAAAGGCACAGGACAATTGTTAACCCAGCTCGGTGACAAACACACCTACTCTAGGGGCTACCAAGCCAGGAATGAAATCCGCTAGTGTAGTCCTTATTCTAAGTTCTCAGCAAACTCCTCGTTTACAACTCTAGACTTAGGACCTACCCGTATCGACTTCAACCTAGGAACTCCTAGATCTGAGATCCCTTCTCACTTCCCTCAATCAATCACTAGTGCAACTCAATCGATGGTTTTGATACAACTCAACTACAAGTGCAACTCAATGCAGCAAGGTGATACAAAGAGAGGCTCACAAATAAAGTGCAAGGCTTAACAACTGAACTCTAAAAGACTCAATTCAATACTATTGAATTGGTGAATAAAACTAGGTTATGAGTCTTCCTTATATAAACATTCAACAACATGGGCTTTTTCGTCATAGGATAAGCATATATTTGTATCAAATATTCTTTTCATAAATATATTGAAACAAATATTCTTCAGAAATATATTTTTCAAAATCTCTTTTGAAAATATATTTCACAAATAAAAATATCCATCTGAAAAATATCTTTCTTCTGGAAACACATGTCACGTGAATAAAATCTTCATAGAATCTTCAGTGATCTCACATAACAAAATAGCAGATATAGCAACTCCTAAAAAGTAGGAATATCTTTAGGAACCGCCAAAAACACCACCAAGGAATCCTAAAATATTGTTTATATTTTAGAAACAAATCTTCCAACTGATTTTGGACAAAAACGTGTTCCTTGGTGAACAAGAAATAAGGCATGGTTTTAAGGCCACAAGAGAGGAACAACGTATCCCTTAAAGATGTTGGAACATCGTATCCAGCATCATACATGAGTATTTGTTTTAACAACAATGAAGTCAATACTTAAATACCTAACACTTTTTATTACTATTACTGTTATATACACACATACTAGTCCGTACTCAGGTGAGAATACTTTTATTATGTGAGAATAATATGACTAAATAATAACAATTGGTTTAAACTAAACGGTTGAGATTCAAACAATTTTTTAGTTTATTTTTTGTAATAAGCCTTGAGATTCGACATTGAACAAGGAGAAACACCAACATCCAACCTAGGTTGACACTCTAGAAAGACTCTTATCCTATTCAGCCTATCTCAAAAAAAATTATTAAAAAACATGAAAAATATATACAAGAGGAGGACGAAACCAAAACCATAAAAAATAAAATCTAAGGGAAGTGAAAGTTAGGCAAACCAAATTTATCCCTAAAGACATCATCATGAATACCTTGAGACTCCATGTCCCGTATAAGTGTTTGCCCTGGATTTTGGTAAACTACTGAATTGGTTTAAGACAAGGGCAAGCGAGATCAGCCAGCAAATCTCAAGACCGTTTGTGTTTGATTGTTCAACTTCGTATGGTGACTTTCCTAGCGAACTACGAATATAACCATCGAAATCTAGAAACAGGGTGAGACCCGTCGAGATTATCTTCAATGGATCGACGCAAAAGCTTTAAAAAAGAAAGGTTGAAGGATAAAAGGAAAAAAGAGTCTAAACTAAAGAGTTAAACTAGGAATTGCATTAAAATTGAATGTAAAAAAGGGTGGTACACAGATTCATACGTTGTGGCTTGTTTACTCGTTTCTCCTTTGTGTGTGTCCGGATAGTTTGAGTGTGTAAGCTTTCAGTATGATTGAACTGTGACCCGTTTTCCATAGAGGAAAATGCACCTTATACTAAGCAACTGTCTACAGACACTTTCAAGACGTAACCGCTAGAATCTACTACTGGCATATTAAAATAACGCCTCTTCGACGAGAAACCAATATTTAGCTCCTGTAACACCCCGTTTCCCAAAAACCGCAATTTAAGAGATAAATCAGAGTAACATCATAAAACGGAGTATTATGCTTCTATTCATTCAAGTAATAAATAGGAAAATTTCTATTTATTTAAATCAATCCTGTCAACAATATTCACTGAAATCGCAGCGGAAAAATATAACAATATTTATTCAACAATTGTTCCATCAAAGTTTGGCAATAAGGCCTCAACGTGGTTCATAATAGTAATTAAAATCAAC